>Ga0325404_1001170_pt1 | contig 27716 bp, 24 predicted proteins | sample PopdelMetagenome_18_FD_205664 | JGI IMG/M metagenome (GOLD analysis project Ga0325404, IMG submission 205664) | Populus deltoides microbial communities from Bellville, Georgia, United States - Xylem-Control-R1 | ecosystem: Host-associated > Plants > Phyllosphere > Stem > Wood/Secondary xylem...
GGGTGCAGCTGCAAAGTCTCATTTTCCTTATTCGGTGTGGAAAAAATCCTGTCATTTATGATGATCCAGCCCCCTCTCCAGCTTTCAATATCCTTCTTCAATTCAATCCCTCATTTTAACAATTTTCAATTCAGTCCTTGGTCCAAAAAAAATCCTTCGAATTAGCCCCGCGAACTTGGGCTATATCCTTCCCGCGGCAGAATTTTCTGCCCTCACGTTGGATATTCAAATGGGAATATCTTGAGCTTCTGTTATCGAAATTAAGTGATTCAAAAGCCCAAATTCATCTACGCGTCTAGGACTAAAACTTTGATGAAGAAGTCGAAGTGAGATAAAGTCTTTTTACAGAACAGAAACTGGCAGTAATCTAATTGGTCAAAAGGAATCTCCAGGTCTAACTCAAAAACTGACGAATGCCGAGAATCCTGATATGACTGAGAGTATGAATTAAGAATGAAAATCACAAAAACTAGGCCAAAGATAGAGTTTCTTTAGTGCAGACTCGGGTCAATATCCTTCTCGCGGTAGAATTCTCTGCCTTCACGTTAGATATTCAAACGGGAACATCTTAGGCCTCTGATATCGAAATCAAGTGATTCAAAAGCCCAAATTCATCTACATGTCTAGGACTACAACTTTGATGAAGGAGTCGAAGTGAGATAAAATCTTTTTACATAACAGAAACTGGTAGTAATCTAGTTGGTCAAAAAGGTTCTTGATCTGACAATACTGAGCATCCAAATCTGACTGAGAATCTGCTCTAAGAACAATGATCCCTAGGACCTAATAAAGGTGTACGTCAATTTTTCAACATGTAATGAGTAATAGAATATACCTAGGGTGGTCAGATATCGTACGAAACTAGGTCAGAATCAGAGCCTAAGTTGGAACAAAAAATTACGACAGTAGCAGAACCATTTTTTAGTGCAAATTCTGAGGGATTTATTCAACCTTAAAGACCAGATAAGAAAAGAACAAATTTAGCATTATGAAGACTCCTGATCAACCTAAGAGAACCTGATGATTTTGGTAGTAAAAGGGAAGGTTAAAAAGAGCAGAAAACAGCTCAAACAAGGTTTCAAAAAAACAAAATATTTCTTTCTGTGCTTTTATCAATCTTCTGGCGAATATGAGCTAAACTCCTACACTCTGTTCAAAAGAGGTATACACCGTCTCCAACACGTGGGGTCCAAAATTGAGTAACAACACTCCCTAAGATTAATAACGTAGATCCGCCATAATTATTAAACTCAGTTGCTTCACAAGTTCATATACCACAACTCCGGTTTTGATATCAAACTTAGCAATAGATTGTCTACAATAATAACTTAAAGTCCACTCTAGCAATTAAAATAAACAATCATAGAAAAAATAAGCATAGGAGAATAAACATATTCATCATATAAACTGAAAAGAAAAGGTAAAATAAATCTCACAGTTCTTGAAATCCGAAGGTTTCCGTATCCTTACAACCAAGAAAACGAGTTTAGCCTTGCATGTTTGTTGAACAACTAATAAAAAAGAAAGAGGAATGCATGATTTTAGGTTTATTAGAGGAGGGGGGCATTTTTCTCCTCTTGGCTAGCTGCCCCCTTCTCTTCTCTCATTCTTTTTATATCCTAGGAGACCCTAGTCTCTATTTTACAAAATAGTCCTCCTTTAAGTAGACAGTTTATATTTAAGTACTTCAATAACTATTTTTCTAAAAAAAGAGAAATAGCCTTGCATGAAATCTTCAAGCTTTGACATAGAGGAGCTAAATTGCTAAAATAAAACTTGGATATCAGTTTAGATGCTTCGGAACATAATTTGGACTCGTTTCTTCACGAAACCTATTTGTTGGTAGAATTCAGTTGTCATCTTTGAAAAACATATATCCCTCATATGACATCGATTTTGGCTACAAGTTGGAGCGTTGATAGGCCTTTGAGTCAGGAATCCAACAAAATTGAGTTTGCATCAATTGGACTTTTATAGCTCCAAATATTCAAGTCAGAATGAACAAAGGTCAACACTGGCAGATTGTGATATTTGACTTTGAAGGCTGCGATTTCCATACTCTTTCTTATTTTATTTTCTTGCCTTAGATTTCTAGAAAGGTATGGATGTTAGCTTTTTAATGCCACTAGAATCACTTCTTTCGACCTCTATAGCTCACGCTATGCACAAAACATCAACTCAATGTCAAATCTGCCAATTACCTCCAATTTACTCCTTTTTGCATCTTTCATCTAAAAGTGCCTTCAAAACATAAAACAAAGAATATCAAGACATTTTATATATAAAACATAGGCAAACACTAGTTAAATATGGGTGAAACTATCGAATAATATGGTTGCATCAAATACCCCCACACTTAGCTCTTGCTCGTCCTCGAGAAAGGATAGGTAAAATCAAATTGAAATTAAATTAAATCAAATCAAATCAAATCACGATGACTAATCTCCTAATCTCCCATCAATATCCAAGAATATATGCATTATAAACAAGAATACAATCAAGAATGATAAAGAGTATAAATTTTCATGAATTTATTTACATGCAAACTTCAAAACTCAATTGATCATTGGGATTTAAATGAAATATATGTCATGCCAAAGTGATAGGTCCTCTCATTGATATACACTCCAACACTCATGTGTTTAGGGCTTATGTGTTTAAATATCTCAAATTCAATCAATGAATATGTTCTACCATAAGCTTGTTTTTCAATCTCATCTCTATTACTAACATACTACAAGCAATGCATGAATCAAAAGGTCTTATTTTCCGATTGTAATGGGGCTAAGGTTAAGGTGAGGTAAAAGAGAGTAAAAGAAAAGGTTAAACCAAAGAAAGTAGAGCATTCTGAAAAATGATATTTCAAACAAGATATTCCATCAAAGCATATAAATTTTCCATCTTTAATCACCAATGCTTAACTTCTTTTGATTTCAAGCTCTTTCAACATAAAATCTTAAGAACATAAAGGAACACTTCTTCTTTCTTTTGCTTTCTTTTTTTTTTTTTGTTTTTTTTCACCTTTGGCAACTTTACCCATCTTTTCATCAAGCATCACTTCTTCTTTCTTTTCACTAATTTCCAATCATAATTCCATGAGATATCACAAGTATATGCTCTACTAATCCTTGGCCAGGGGAAAAGGAAAACATATAAAAAGTTAAGGCTTATACATGGATAAAGCAAAGAAAAGATAAACAAGCTCAAAAGGGGCTCACTAAGCATAATATGCTTTAGGTTGGCTTTTTGGCTCAAGTGGTTAAAATTCCTAATGCCTTTATCATCTTCATGTATATATGTAATGTGAATGTAATCTCAACAAGATATGAAGCAATTTCTAGACATACATATCATTGAAAGAATGCACAATCAAATAATATAATGTTGAAGGCTCAAAAGCTTGCATTGGTATAACACTATAAAATCAACATGGTATATTCTCAAAGTCAATCCCTAAACTAATTAAACCTTAAAACTTGCATGCACACTCCTTCATTCGATTTATATCTTCATCTATCTTAATTAATTCTCATATATAATACTCACATTCTCATAAACCAGTTGGAGTTCAAAAGATCAAACATAGAAATTTGTTTTTTTTTGGAACAACAAAGAAAATCAAAATAAGAAACCAACATTCTCCTAATACCCCCACACTTAAAACACAACATTGTCCTCAATGTTGAAATAAAAGAAAAGGAATATAGAAGAATGACAAAAATAAAGTAAAATGCAAAAAATAAAAGATAAGGGAAAAATAAAGCAAATCTGTTTTTTTTTCTGTGCTGGGTTGCCTCCCAGTAAGCGCTTTTGTTTTAAGTCATTGGCAAGACATGTTGCATGCTCATTCTTCATAGATTGGTTTAGCTAACTCCGCAGAAGTAGTGAGTTCTACCGTCCAACCTTCATAGAAAGGTTTCAACCAATGCCCATTGACCTTGAGTACTTTATTGGTTTCTAAAATTGTAATTTCAACTACACTATAAGGAAAAATATTAGAAACAACAAAGGGTCCAATCTAATGAGAGCATAACTTTTCAAGAAAAAGTTTCAAACGTGAATGATAAGGACTTTGTCTCCAATATTAAACTCTTTTCTTGTAATCATTCGGTCATGGAGACTCTTAGTCTTTTCTTTGTAAATCCTTGCATTCTCATAAGCATCATTTCGAATCTTTTCCAACTCTTGCAATTGCAACTTTCTTGCAATCCCAACAACATCATAATCCATGTTACATTTTTTAATGGCCCAAAAAGCTTTGTGTTCAAGCTCCACCGGTAGATGACATGCTTTTCCATAAATCATCCTATAAGGTGACATTCCTATAGGTGATTTGTAAGCAGTCCGATAAGCCCAAAGTGCATCACCAAGTCGTAGACTCCAATCTCGCCGGTTAGGTTGCACTGTCTTCTCCAAAATGGACTTGATTTCTTGATTTGAAATTTTAGCTTGGCCATTCGTTTGAGGATGGTATGCTGTGGAAGTTCGATGAGTCACATGATATTTGGGCAACAATGCTTCCATTGAACGATTTCAAAAATAAGTGCCACGATCTCTAATGATAGCTCTAGGTATTCCAAACATGTCAAATATGTGAGTCATGACAAAAATCTAAAACAACCTTAGCATCATTAGTTCGTGTGGCTTTTACCTCAATCCATTTGGAAACATAATCAACAGCAAGAAGGATATAAAGATTGTCAAAAGAAGAAGGAAATGGACCCATAAAATCAATACCCCAAACATAAAAAATTTCACTTACAAGAATATTCGTTAAAGGCATTTGATTCTTATGAGTGATATTACCTATTATTTGGCATTTTTCATATGATTTGCAAAAATGATATGCATCCCTAAAAATAGAAGGCCAGTAAAAACCACTTTCAAATACCTTGTAGGCCGTTCTTTTTGCTCCAAAATGCCCACCACAAGAATGAGAATGACAAAAGGTAAGAATGGAATGAAATTCATCTTGTGGTACACATCTCCTAACTACTTGATCTACACAAAATTTTCACAGATAAGGAGTATCCCAAAAATAATATTTAGCATCAGCTCGTAACTTATCTCTTTGGGATGTAGACAAACCTGAAGGGAATTCTTTGGTGACTAAATAGTTCACCAAATCAGCATACCATGGTCTTGTAGAGGAATGTGACACATACAACTACTCATCGGGGAATCTCTCTCGTATTGTTTAGGTTTGTATATCCTCAGTCCTCAATCGACTCAAGTGATCAGCCACATGGTTTTCGACACCTTTTTTGTCTTTGATCTCAAGATCAAATTCTTGTAAAAGCAAGATCCACCTAATCAATCCTGGTTTGGACTCCTTTTTCTTCAAAAGATACCTTAATGCTGCATGGTCAGTAAAAACAATGACTTTTGTACCAAGTAGATATGACCTAAATTTTTCAAGAGCAAACACCACTGCAAAAAGTTCATTTTCAGTTGTATGGTAATTGCATTGTGCTCCGTCCAACATGCGGGAAGCATAAGCGATAACATGCAAATTTTTCCCTATTCTTTGCCCAACGACAGCCCCTACTGCATAGTCACTCGCATCACACATTATCTCAAGAGGCTCATCCCAATTTCATGGTTAGATGATAGGGGCAGATGTGACACGCCTCTTAAGCTCATCATGGGCATCTTTACATGCTTGATCAAACACAAAATTCACTTCTTTGGCTAATAGTTTGCACAAGGGTGCTGTAATCTTCGAGAAATCTTTGATCAAGCATCGATAGAAACCTGCATGGCCAAGAAAAGAACGAATTTCCCTCATGTAGGAGGGGTAAGGCAATGATGAAATAACATTTATTTTAGCTTTATCAACCTCTAATCCACATGAAGACACAACATACCCAAGAACTATTCCTTGTTCTACCATAAAATAACACTTTTCATAGTTTAAGACAAGGTTAGTTTCAATGCACCTTTTCAATATCAAAGATAAATTTTCTAGATATTTATCAAAAGAATCACCATACACCATGAAATCATCCATGAAAACCTCAATTATTCTTTCAAGATAGTAAAAAAAAATACTCATCATGCATCTTTGAAAAGTTGCAGGTGCATTACAGAGACCAAAGGGCATTCTCCTATATGCATATGTACCAAATGGACATGTAAATGTAGTCTTTTCTTTATCCTCAGGATTAATAACAATCTGATTGTCTTTATCCTCAGGATTAATAACAATCTGATTGTATCCACTATATCCATCAAGAAAGCAATAAAAAGACTTACCTGCTAGGCGTTCAAACATGTGATCCATGAATGGTAATGGGAAATGATCTTTGCGTGTATCAAGATTTAGCTTTTTGTAATCAACACACATTCTCCATCCACTCGAGATGCAAGTAGGAATGAGTTCATCATTTTTGTTTTTCACCAACGTGATTCTGATCTTTTTAGGAATCACATGGATTGGCACCACCCATTTACTGTCCGTGATGGGATAAATGACTCCTGCATCTAACAGTTTCAAAATTTCAGCTTTCACTACCTCCATCATAGGCGGGTTCAACCTCCTTTTCATTTCCCTTGTTGGTTTCACATTGTCCTTCAATAGTATGTGATGCATACACATTGAGGGACTAATGCCCTTGATGTCAGCTAAAGTCGATCCAATGGTCGTCTTGTGATCACATAACAACTTCACAAGTTTTTCCTCTTGTGTATTTGTCAAACCTGTTGCTATGATAACAAGAAGTGTATTGTTGTCGCCAATGAATACATACTTCAAATTATCGGGCAAAGGTTTCAATTCTAACTCGGGGACCTGTAAAATAGATGGCAAAAGCTTTTTATGTGAAAGTACTAAATCAACAAAGACATTACAATATAGGAGTGCTGTTTGATGAATCACAAGAATCATGTTCCATATCAAGAATATAAAAGTTGCATGGAATGACCAAACTATCAATCTTGACTAGGACATCTTCTATCACACCAAGTGGGTAAACAAAACTACGATCCGCAAGTTGTATTACAATGCTAGTTTTATTCAAAGGCTCAAGACTAAGGGAATCATAAACATGTTTAGGCATAACACTAATGGATGTACCTAAATCGCACAGGGCCCTTTTGAAACTAGCATTACCAATAACACATGGGATAGTAAACGCACCTAGGTCTTTTTGCTTCAAAGGCATATTCTTTTGAATAGCAACATATACAACTTCACCCATACTTACCATTTCATGACCTTTCAGTTTGAAAGCTCTCTTGGTAGTACACAACTCCTTCAAGAATTTGGCATACTTGGGAATTTGCATGATAGCATCTAGCAAAGGAATGTTGAGTTCTACTTTTTTGAAAACCTCTAAAATCTCTTTTTTTTTGTCCTCTTTCTTTGACCTAGAAGAACTCACAAGAAAAGGTGGAATTGTTTTAAAACTGGAATTCATTAAGTGAGGACTTACCTTTAGAGTGTTGGTCGTAGTTTCAATTTGTGAAGGAGGAGGATGTTTCTTCTTTATATTCAATTCGGTTTCTATCTCCTCTTCTTCCTCTATCTCAATTTGTTTCGGCCTTTGTTCTTCAAGTTCTTTCCCACTTCGCGGCATGATCGCACTAACATTCTCTTTTGGATTCAATGCTTGGGAGGGCAATTTTCCATTCATTTGTGCTTCCAATTTCCCCACACTTGAAGCTACTTGCCCCATTTGCTTCTCCAAGTTGTGAATACTTGACCTTGTTTCCTGTTGAAAAGATATGACATTTTGTTGCAAGGTCACAGTGTTAGAAGCCAAAGTTTTCATCATCTCACGAAGATTATCACTGGATGACAACCCCATAACATTGGAGTTTGTGAATGTAGGTGGTTGTCTTGCTTAATAATTTTATTGGGGCTAAAATCCATAGGGATGGAACTATCATCCTTGATTGCCTTGTTGAGTATGTTCCCATAACGTAGGTTGGGATGATCTCTCTATCCAGGATTATACGTGTGGGAAAAAGGATCATACTTACGCTGAAGTTGTCCATTGAATGCTCCATCAACTACATTAGCTTGTTCAATGTAATCTTCTTGCATTGTTGGGCACATATCCGAAGTATGTCCTTGTAAGGAGCATATGCTACAAACTTTCACTTGCTGTACATTGCCACAAGCCAAAGAACGCACAAGAGAAGTAAGATCATTAACATTATTCTTAAGGTTAGAAATGCTTACCTCATTTACTCGTTTATTTGTGAAGTCTCCACGGGTGCTAAACTGTTTCGAGTTGGCTGCCATGTTTGAGATCAATTAGCGTGCAGCCTCGGGTGTCTTATCTACCAATGCCCCTCCACTTGTAGCATCAATGATACTACAGTCAGTAGGCATCAATCCTTCATAGAAATATTGAATGAGCAGCTGATCGGGTATTTGATGATGAGGGCAATGAATACACAGTTGCTCAAATCTTTCCCAATACTCGAAAAGTGTCTCTCCATGAGATTGTTGAATCCCACATATTTCTTTCCTTATGTTGGCAACTTGAGATGTTGGGAAATACTTCTCAAGGAAAATCTTTTTCATGGCATTCCAAGTTCCAATGGAACCTGGGAGAATAGAGAAAAGCCATGCCTTTGCTGCCCCTTTTAAAGAGAAGGGAAAGCTTTCAACTTAACATGTTCTTCGTCAACTCCATTCAATTTCATGCCAACGGAAACCATATGGAACTCCTTGAGATGAGTATGAGGATCTTCTCCTGCAAGACCATTGAATGTTGGTAGCAAATGTATAAAACCAGATTTGAGCTCAAAGTTTACATTATTGTTGATGTTTATGCATAATGGTTGATTTTCCACGTTAGGAGCAGCAAGCTCCTTGAGTTTTTGTTGTCGTGCAACAACCATGGTGTTTTCTATTTTGAGATCTACCTACACTTGACTCTAGTTATTAGAATGGGTTACATGCATAAATCATCAAGAAAACTCAAAATAAACCAACCACACAAGAGATCGAAAACAATGCAAATTGTACGAAAATCCTACGCTAGAAAACTAAAACTGCCTAAAAACCCTAAAAAATAGCGGAATTTGGCCTTAATAGGGTAGGGCTAGTGGTGAGATTGGGAGATTTTACTTTGAAGGTTGTGATTTCCATGCTCTTCCTTATTTTATTTTCTTGCTTTAGATGTCCAGAAAGGTATGGATGTTAGCTTTTTAATGCCACTAGAATCACTTCATTTCAACATCTAGAGCTCATGCTCTGCACAAAACATCAACTGAATGTCAAATCTGCCAATTACCTCCAACTTACTCCTTTTTGCATCTTTCATCCAAAAATGCCTTCAAAACATAAAACAAACAATATCAAGGCATTTTATATATAAAACATAGGCAAACACTAGTTAAATGTGGGTGAAACTATCGAATAACATGGTTGCATCAATTAGAAAGGACTTCTAAAGGCTTGTAATGTTGATTACAGTTGTGGGTTATGAAAGAAAAAGATGCTTTAAGGCTCAAAAAGTGTTTGAGGGTTTAAAGACTTAGGATCACTCTTCTTCTATCTCTTGTTCTTGTGAAGCTGTCTCATAGGCTGTGTTTGGAGAAACTTGCTTAAGGATCAGTCTTAAAGCATCATCGAATCATTATATCTTTTTTTTTAATGCCCCCAAGTGTTGGGTTCTGAATTTTAAAGATCCGAGTGTTCTCTTTGACAATTTGCTCAAATTCCTTCTTATTTTTCTTCTTAGCCTTTTATCAATCATGGGGCTTCCATTCTTAGCTCCTTTTTTACCCCTGATTCTACCATTGTCTTCATCTTTTCTAACAAAGGATCTCTCATTGCCCCTAGTATAGGGTGTGGTCCTAGTCAGGGTTTTCAAAGAAAAACTCGTTCCGGCTTAAATGGGGACCACTAAGGATATAATCTTTAGAAAGTGAAGGGCTAACAAAGATGGTCTTTCCTCATTTCAAATGCAAATTTACTAGGATTGATAAACTTTGTTCTCATCGCAAATGACAATTGCATATGATTATAGAGTGATTACCTAGACATTTTATCTATACAATTCAAAATGCTATCAAAGACTGCGTTTTATCTTTAGGTTTGGTTTGGTACCCTCTTTACTGGGAAGTGCTTAAAATTCACTTTTGAGCGTTTTATGATACATTCCTTGTAATCATACACAAAACCAATTCTTTCAAGATTTTCCCTCTTAGAAAATAAATAGATTAAGTGTTGTGAGATCAACGCAATGTGAAAAAAGGTTTTTTACACCAAGAAATCATGGCCAAACTTCACTTTATTGATTTTTGGGAGAAAACTGAACATATTAGACATAATATCTCTTTATAGAATCAAAATTCACAAGTCTGGCTAGATCTTCTCCATCCATTCTAGACAACTGTAGAGCTCTTCCTGAGAAAGCCTTCTTCACTACATAAGGACCTTCATAATTTGGAGCCCATTTGCTTTGATTTTCCCTTGGTAAAAACAATAGCTTCTTTAGTACTAGATCTCCTTCTTGGAACATACGAGGTCTAACCTTCTTATCATATGCTTTGGCCATCCTTTTCTGGTAGAGTTGATATGACATATTGCAACTACCCTCTTTTCACTTATCAGATTTAGTTGTTCATATCTCATTTTGGCCCACACAGCCTCTTCTAGTTATGAATCCATCAACACCCTTAACGAGGGGATTTCTACTTCCAAAGGCATCACCACCTTCATCCCATACACTAGAGAATATTGCAGTGCAATATGCATGGAGAGCAAAGGACAACATCTCATGCCCATCCTTGTAAGTGACTACCATTTTCTGAATAATTTTCTTGATGTTTTTGTTGGTGGCTTACTCAGCACCATTCATCTTTGGCCTATATGGTGAGGAATTTGAATGCTTGATTTTCCATTTAGTATAGAGCTCCACTATTGTTTTGCCGTCGAAATTCTATGCATTATTAGTCACTATTTTTTCGGGCGGACCATACTGACAAATCAAGTCTTTTTCAATGAACCTTTTCACCACCTTTTGTGTTACATGGCCATATGAACTGGCTTCTACCCATTTTGTGAAATAGTCAATAGGTACGAGAATGAATCTATGCCCATTGCTCGCTTTTGGGTTAACAGGCCCAATCACATAAATTCCCCACATTGCAAATGGCCAGGGAGTTGCTAGATTAAATAGAGGAGCCAGAGGTGCATTGACCTTATCATTATGCACTTGACACTTGTGACATTTCCTGACATAGTCGATGCAGTCTTTTTCTAACATCATCCAAAAATAACCAGCCCTTTGTATTTTCCTTGCTACCATATGGTCATTAGCATGAGTTGAGCAACTCCCTTCATGGACCTCTCGTAAAACATTTCTAGCATTTGTCTCATTCAAACAGCTTAGCAAGGTTCTGTCAAATGATCTTTTATATAGAATCTCTCCATCTAAATAGAAATCCCTGGCTATTCTTCTAGGGTTTTCTTATCCATCTTTGATGCTCCCACTGGATATTCCTGATTTTGCATAAAATTCTTGATATCATAGTACCAAGGCTTTCCATCTATCTCTCCTTTGGTTTGTCATTCTCCATTCACCTAACAGATAATCAACATTGAGTCACTGTACACATCTATCTTTTTTATCTTTAGCTCCAACACGGCTTCTAAACCCAGGATACATGCCTCGTACTCAGCCGTATTATTGGTGCATTCAAAATGTAATTTAACTGAAACTAGATACTGCTTCTTATCAGGAGAGATTATTACCGCGCCGGCCCCATTACCATACACATTCACTGCCCCATCAAAAAACATGGTCCACCAATCTGTCTTCCCTTCTTCTTCCTCTATTGATAGTACACTTTCATCAGAGAAATCAAAATCTAATGGCTCATAATCTTCAACAACGTTATCAGCTAGGTGGTTAGCAATCGCACTTCCCTTCACAGCTTTCCTTGGCATATACACTATGTCATATTCTGCTAACAAAACTTGCCACCTTGCAATTCGACTTGAGAGATAGGGTTTGTTACAGATGTACCTCAATGGATCCACTTTTGAAATTAACCAAGTGGTGTGATACAACATATAATGTCGTAATCTTTTTGTCGCCCATACCAACGCACAACAGAGCTTCTCTATCATCGTGTTTCTAGACTCTCATTTGGTGAACTTCTTACTTAAGTAATAAATGGCCCTTTCGTTTCTCCTGGTTTCATCATGTTGACCCAATACACATCCCATTGCTTCAGTCACTGCCAGATACAGTATTAAAGGCCTTCCTAATATAGGAGGAACAAGCAAAGGTGGCCTTTGTAAATAATGCTTGATTTTATTGAATGCCTCCCCACACTCCTCATTCCAAGTCCCAAGATTCTTTTTTCTTAGTAGTTGGAAAATAGGTTCACATGTTGTGGTCAACTAAGCTATAAATCGGGCGATGTAGTTCAATCTTCCCAAGAATCCTCTTACCTCCTTTTCAGTCTTTGGGGATGGCATAGATTGGATGGCCCTTACTTTATCAGGATCTACCTCTATACCTCTGTCGCTTACCACAAATCCTAGCAACTTTTCGGACTTAACCCCAAATGAACATTTTGTAGGGTTGAGCTTTAGTTCGTATTTCCTCAACCTTTCAAATAGCTTTCTCAAAACCTTTACATGATCTTCTCCCTTCTTGGACTTCACAATCATATCATGAAATAAAGTCACCATGGCTCTCTGATAGATGGCCACTGCATTCTTCAGACCGAATGGCATAACCTTGTAACAATATGTCCCCAAGGTGTAACAAAAGTTGTCTTCGCCTTATCTTCTGGAGCCATTTTTATCTGGTTATATCCTGAGAAACCATCCATAAAGGAGTATATGGAACTACGTGCAACATTGTCAACCAAAACATCTATGTGCGGAAGTGGAAAATCATCTTTGGGGCTAGCTTTGTTCAAGTTCCGGAAATCCACGCAAACTCTAATCTTTCCCTTTTTCTTTGGCACAACAACAATGTTGGATACCCATTGTGGATATTTAACTACTAGAAAGCCTGCATTCCACTATTTCTCAAGTTCTGCTTTGACTTTGATCCAAACATCTAGGTGGGCTCTCCTCAATTTCTACTTGACTGGTTTACAACCTTCCTCCAGTGGGATCTTATGTACTACGATATTTGTATCCAAACCAAGAATATCCTCATAAGACCAAGCAAAAACATCTGCATATTCTTGTAGTAGGGTGATCATCGTTGTTCTTTACTTGGGAGTAATTAAAGTCCCTATTTTCAACTCTTTCTTAGACTTATCATTACCCATATCTAGGGTTTTGAGTTCTTCTGTAGCGGGCTTCCAGGTCTGTTCATATTGCTTTCATCCCACTCTTCTTCTTCCACCGCAATCACATGTTTGTTAAAGTTTGGCCATTCATTCTTGATGTTAAGTGTATGTGATGTTGTGGAAGACCTGTTGACCTGATGAGCCTTGATTGTCAACCAGAGGAAATAAAAGCAAGTAAAAGCAATGACAAAAATATGTGAATGCAAACAGAGTTGGTTTACATTTTAAACACTACAGGAGCTTCTTAGGTCACCTAGTTTTGAAACTTCTCGCCTACGGCAAGCTTTCGCACAAAGGTCTTGGCAAAGACTTCTTCTAGAGTACGGACAATCAGTTGTGGCAGTGATTCATCTTTGCCTCCTACTACCATATTCATGTCACATCCTTCCTCTTTATCCCCCTCCAAGGTGTTTATTCTTATGGTTGATAGTTCTTGACTAAGGCTTTCTGAACCTTTTTCAGGTTGCATTATATATACAGCCTTTGGGAATGATACCCTTGACACGATCAAAGAATTGATGTCTTATCCCAAGTGCAGGAGTTTCAAAGTAATAAATAACCCATCAAGACCGGGGTCGAACCACAGGGAGGTTAATTGTATAAACTACAAATAAAGAAATAGATAATAACAGAAAAGGAGTTGAAGAGAGCTTTGAGATGTGATATTGATATAAGGATTAAACAAGGATAAAATAATTGTCAAGGTTAGAGGTTCCACTAATGGTATTTCAAACAAGTATAGTATAAACTCTTTTTATTACTCAACTGGAAACCACACACAAAGGAGGTTCCAATCGGATTATAAATAGTTAACATGATTACATTAGTTCTTATTCGAATAATGTTAATACTTGTAAATGTTGTCAGGTATTCATGATTATAACTTATGTTAACAACAAATCAAGTTCCTTTCATAGCACAGGTGTCAGTTATACCATACGGTTGGGCTATAAAAGTGCCAAGTATTTATTCTACCAAGGTTATACAACATAAATCTAGATTAACCATTTAACAAGCAAAGTATTAAAAGTGAACAAGATAACAAAAACAATACATGTTAGTATCAAACATTAAAGTCCATGTTGAGTTTATATTATACTTATTCTTACACTATTAGTGTTGTAAATCCCGAGAAAATCAAGGCTGGATTAAATTAAAGAAAAAAAACTAAACTAAAAAGAAGTGGAGGCAAAACGAATACACTTAAAGAAAATGGGGCCTAAATGCAAATAAGAATAATAATAGAGCATAAATACTCCTCTTCTCACCAAAAACAAATCTGCAGCTATCGTAAAGAAAGAAAAAAGGGAGTTTTTGTATCCATTTTTACAAATCAAGAGAGAAACACCAAAATTTCAAGAACCCGTCCAAGATTAAGGGTTATAGGTAGAATAAACACTGGTGGGCAAGGGATTAACAAGAAAATTTGAACAAGAAAAGAAGAGGGGAGGGCCGGTTGTCATTAGAAAGAAAAGGAGGGAGTTGAAGATCGAAACCTTGTTTCGTACCAGGTAAGGTGTTCTAAACATGGTCTTATGAGTCGTTTCAAAGTCGATTATAAATTGATGCTTGGATGTTGATTTATAGTTTAGAGTGCTTAGACTTGAATTAAGGAAAAAGTATGAGTTGCTAAATTAAATAACTTCATGTGTTGTGTGTAAATGGAAAGATTGGCGAATCTGGATAGTTTCATCTCTTGACTTTCAAAGAGATTTCGGGTAGGAGGATGAAGGAATTAGGATTAGGTTCTTTTATAGAAATTGTAGTTTTAGATGTTGATTAACTAAGAAAATTGATCTTGCTCAATTTGGAGTTATAGAACTCCAGCTATAGGTCACCAACCGAGACTGGGTCATGACAGACCCTATAGGGTAATAGGTCTGGTTTGTTGATGAGATTTTGACTGCCTTGGAGGTAGAACTGGATTCTCCGTCCTTCAGAGGACTTGTAACCTCATGTCTTAGCTTTCCAACAAGACCAATCTCGCTTGAAACAGAGTTCTATAACTCTAGATATAGTTAAAAATCTGAGGAGAGGTCAGACAATAATAGTTCAATGTCTAGACAATAACAGTTCAATGTCTAGACAATAACAATTGGACAGTAATAGTTCAATGCCTAGGCAGTAACGGTTGGACAGTAACAGTTCAAAAACGAGATAGTAAAGTCCAAATGTTTGTTGATGAGCAATTTTGACTGTCATGGAGGCAGAACTGGGTTCTTCTTCCTGCATAGAACTTGTAGCCTTATATCTTAACTTTCCAACGAGACTAATCTCGCTTGAATCAGAGTTCTATAACTCTAGATATAGTTAAATATCTGAGGAGAGGTCAGACAATAACAGTTCAAAAACAAGACAGTAACAGTTGGACAATAACAACCCAAATGTTTGTTAATGAGCAATTTTGACCGTCTTAGAGGCAGAACTGGGTTCTCCTTCCTTCAGAGAACTTGTAGTCTCATGTATTAACTTTCCAACGAGACTAATCTCGCTTGAATCGGAGTTCTATAACTCCAGATATAGTTAAAACTTTGAGGAGAGGTCAGACAATAACAGTTCAAAAACAAGACACTAACAGTTGGACAGTAACAGTCCAAATGTTTGTTGATGAGAAATTTTGACTGTCCTTGAAGGCAGAAATGGATTCTCCTTCCTTCAGAGAACTTGTAGCCTCATGTCTTAGCTTTCTAATGATACCAATCTCGCTTGAAACAGAGTTCTATAACTCTAGATATATTTAAAAATATGAGAAGAGGTCGGACAGTAATAGTTCAATGTCTAGATAGTGACAGTTCGGGATTTAAACAGAAACAGTTCAAATATAAAGAAAGGAATGATAACTGTGGTTGGACAAAGAATGACAAATATTAATAGGTGAAATGAGAAAAACGTAAAATATTAAGAAATGAATGAAAGAAAGACATATTGGTTGTTGTTATGGTTATTATAAAACATATCCTTGAGTGAGGAAAATTTATGAGATAAACCTGTAATTTAGGAAATATGAGAAGTGTAATTTGGGGCGTGAACTAGCATACATTTAGTGTATGTTAGGATCTCGGCTAAGGGGATCAATCATGTATTGGCTAGCATACATTTAGTGTATGTTAGGATCCCGGGTAAGGGGATTAAGATGTATTGCCTAGCATACATTTAGTGCATGTTAGGATCCCGGGTAATGGGATCACCTTGCATCGACTCATACGGGGTGATGATGATAACAGTGAAATTGATATCGGTAATGTGTTAAGCGGAAATAATCATGGATGGTCTTATGAAATCTTGAATGGAGGTTGATAATGGAAGAGAAAATGGTTCTTAGTAGTTGAAGAAGAAAGAGTTTCCAATGAAAACCAAAAGGGAGAAATGAATAAAATATGAATGCATGCTTGCCTTTTTAAATTGCTGGATATTTGTATTGTTATATTATTGTGATATTCATATGTCAATAATATATATTTTGTTTTCAAGATCATCGCATGCACAACAAGAGTAGTTTCTAGCTTAGGTTCACTTTTTGTAATTTAGGTTTTAAAGAGTTTACCCTTGTATTGGTAATTTTACAACTTTATATAACTCAATTTGTATAATTGATGTTTAAAGTTGAATAAATGAATTTAATTATGTAGTTTGTATAACCATGTTCCATGTATGCATGTTATATCTTTATCCATCCATAATTATAATTGTTGTACAATATATATCATAAACATTGTGGTTAATTTGAAGGATGATGTTTGTGGGATTGAGACCCAGGATGATTGAGTTGAATTGAGTTAGGAGATGCGATATATTAGAAATGTAAACAGGTCGTCTGTCGATAACTTGGGACCTCCAATATAGGGGAGACTCCGTCAAAATTTTAGTAGACCTTAATACAAACACCATGAATAGATATATATAAAACATTAATCACTTTGTTTATCAGTTAACATGAGATCGTTGCTTTATCCCGAATATGGGGATGTTACAAGTGTAACCTGTTCACCTTGACATAATAAACTTAACTAAACATTATGAATAAGAGAAACATAGATAAACAAGAAGAGAACATGATTATATAAATATAATAAAGGAAATGAAAGGTATAAACAAGAGATTAATGAAAGCAAAACTTAAGCATTACAAAAATATAAAGAGAGAGAGCAAGAACATGATCTTGATATGAACACCAAGATGCCTAAATGCATGGCAAATGCCTCTTTTTATAGGCTAAAATTCGAAACTATTGATTTGATGACTAATTGTTGAGTGGGTGGCCACCTCTTGACTTGGTAACCATCCTTATCTTCTTGTCTGCAGAAAACGTTATTGCTAACATCATAATTTGAACAGATAGTCTTCATGAAAGTTCTGGGGAATTGTCTCAACTTTCTAACAAAACAAGAATGAGGTCATTTGGACTTCTAGAACTTGAGATATGGGCTGAACACTGAACAGTGTCTGGGCTGCAGGACAAATTCTGACTTCTCCGTTGTTGCTAAGATTAGGACTTTCAGACAACAAAATTGAGTCTTGGACTCTCATGAATGTTTTAGGCCTATGTCTTAGCTTTCTAGCCATATAAACCAAATTGAAATCCAAGATCTATAGCTCTAGATATGACCCAATGACTGAATAGTATTCCAGTTTGGACTGAACCAACATCTCTTTTCTAAGCTTAACCCTCTCTTTGTCTTCTCAATTTCAGTAGTTGAACTCATCAATCAATCCTTTGATTTATGTGATAGGCCTACATTTAATATGAACATTTACCATAAATTAAAGGTATCTTATAGTATCAGCCTTGTTATTATAAAACATGCTTTAGTTAAGGATATATTGATACTTCAAGTGCAAAATGAAGATATAAAACCTTGATAAAAATGCATTTTTAAGTACTAATCACACCCCGCAACCAACTTATTACTAGTCCTTAGTAATCAAAGCGTTAAAATAGAAAAATAATTTGCAAGTTCCACAAAGCAAGGCATTCATCATTATTAATCTATCCAGATAAACAAACTCTCATTAAATTTATATATCTGCTCAATACCTCTTAAATAAAATATTAATAAACCTTTCTTTTTATGTCCTCAATGTATGAAAACATAGATGATGAGGCTTTTATTGGAAGAAAACAATATTCTGTTCTAATGTTTAAGGTTAACTTCCTTGGTTGGGATTATTATCTCTTTTTTTTTTTATTTTTTTCTCTTTTTCTCTTTTTCTCTTTTTAATATATATATATATATAACTTAAAACACAATGCATCTTTAACCCATGTAACGAGCTTTCGGTTAATAACTCCCAGACCAGTTGGTCTTAGGGCATTAGGTGTTGAGACACCCTTACAAGCTTAGTAACTCGGGTTGCAAATATTGATACGTAGATAGTGCAATGTTTGATTCCCTTAAGCTTTTCTCCTTAACCCATGTAACAAGCGTTGGGTCAATAGCTCTCAAGTCAGTTGACTTTAGGGTATTAGGTGTTAAAGCACCCCATTGGGCTTAATTGCTTAGGTTAGGAAGGCTACAAAACCAAACTTATCTATGTTTTTATTATCATCAATATTATCAATTTGTTTTTTTTTTTTGCAAATTATATACTATCCATTTCCCTTAGTTGTTACCTTTAACAAAAGAAAATAAATAATGTAATAATCCAATGTGCAACCCACAATCATATGTTAAAGTGTGTGTGTGAAAATGAAGGTTTAAGAATACTTTTTAAATGAGTATATGAGCAGAATCAGGTGATAACAATGCGAGAGTTTGTAAACCTGAATATTTCAAGAAGTATTTTGATAAATCTTGATAAGAATGTTTACTAAGATGCATCTCAAGAGTCAATAAAATTCCTCCTTATTCTGCCATCCTAATAACGGTTTTGTCAAATGGTTTTAATAATAGTAAAAACAGTTAGTAAGTTAGTTTTTTTTATGTCAACTACTACCCTTTCCCCCCAATCAAAATGAGACATTGTCCTCAATGTTCTAAGGTAGAAAGATAGAGTACAGAAGACATCACTTGAAACAACAAACATTGACAAACCTGAAACACACTTAAACAAACAACAAAACACAAATATTAATAAAATCAAAAGACACACGTTCTTACAAACTAAGGCTTAAATTGTAGTTGTGATTGTGGCTCACATCTTCCCTTGGTTTTACATCCAAGAACGGCTTAAACGCCCTCTATGAGTCATGGATAAGCTTCCCATCCAGTTTTCTTAAAAACTAGCAAACATGATCTTTTATAGTCAGATTCCCAAGACTAAGTCGATCATGTTCTATATGGAATTGTTGCCATAAATCATGAATTGCACAATGTACATCTCCACTAGGATGCGTCTTAAGAGTTAATAGAAAATTATCTAAAGACTCCTTACTTAGTCCATCCTTAATGAATTGTATTTTATCTTCATGGTTTACAGATACCATTCCTAAAGAACAACATGTTGCATTACAAGTCCATCTGGCACAAACTTTCAGTCATTTTGCACAACGTTTCTTTGCAAAAGTGCTTTTACTTGTTCTAAGCATGTATGAAATAAAAGAATTAGAGGACTCACCTGATAATCGGACCTTTGCTTCAATTAGCCAGCAAATATCTTTAGGAATTCCATGATTCATTAACAACCTCAATCTTGCCCACCTAGCATGGTAAATTTTTGTAATCGCATTCTGAGGCACAACGGGAAAGTACTTTTTCAATTTTTCCAAAGTGGTGTCCATTTTCAAATGAGAGTTGAAGAAGAGATGTAAAGAAAGGAGAAAGAGTAAATAATTGTACAAATATATACACATATATCAGTTATCATGGGAAACTGAAAGAACCGACTTAAGAGTTATGGAGTACAGTTATTTGCCAATTGACCGGGGTGAGAGAGACTAGCAAAACAAGAGTTACACCAAAAAGAAACACAAAAACAATGTGAGAAAAACAAAATAATCAACCTTCATCTACAGGATCATTCAAACCAATTGATTCATTTTCGCTAGGAAAATTATCAAAGTAAGCTTTCCAACGATGTCCATTTACCTTAAAAACATTGTCATTCTTTAGATTCTCAATATCAAAGGCCTCATAAGGATACACATGTTTCTCAATAAATGGACCGCTCCATCTTGATCTTAGCTTTCCAGCAAATAAATGGAGTCGAGAATTATAAAGCAAAACTTTTTTACCAATATCAACTTTTTGACAATTTTCACAAGTTTTGCAGAATGCATGTGTTTCCATGAACATGGTGGGCCAATAGAATCCATATTGTAAGATTTTTGCAGTCATTTTTTTATGAGAAATGACTCCCACATGCCTCAGAATGACAAAGTTTAATGACACTACTTACCTTATTGTCCTAAATGCATCTTGAAATTTTTGATCAAGACAATATTCGAATAAGTAAGGGTCATCCCAATAAAAGTTCTTCACTTCGTTAAAAAACTTTCCTTTGTCTTCGGTACTCCAGTGAGCTGGCAAAAATCCTAAAGCAAGGAAATTGATGTTTTTAGCAAACCAAGGCATTAGACTAAGAGAAAGTAAGGATTCGTCAGGAAAGTAATCATCTATTGGTGTGATGTCGGATGTCGAATCTATTGTCAATCTTGACAAATGATCTACGACAACACTGTCGGTGCCTTTCATGTCCTTGATTTATTCCTGAGAATAAATCATTTGCAATTCTTCAGATTCATCAAACTCAATTTTACTCAAAGTAGATTCAAGTTGATCATAAACTAATTCTTCAATAAAATGTACTTCTTGTAAATCATTATCATCTCCAGGTTGCTTGCAAATGTTGAAAATATTCATCTCCAATATCATGTTTCCTATGATAGCTTCATCGATCCATTCCTACAATTAATCAATGCATTAGAAGTTGCAAGAAACGGACGCCCTAAAATAACAGGAAATGAATTATATGCTTCAACAAGTTGTGTATCCAAGAAAATAAAATGCACAGGATAAATAAATTTATGAACCTATACTAACACATATTTAACTATTCCTCTAGGCATTTTTACAGATCTATCAGCAAGTAAAAGAGTTACAGAAGTTGGTTTTAACTCACCTAGATTGAGACTTTGAAAAACTGAATATGGAAGTAAATTCACACTAGCTCCAAGATAAAGTAAAGCTTTTTCAATTTTATGTTCTCCAATAAAGCATGAAATTGTAGGACAACCAAGGTCTTTATATTTCAAAGCATTATTGTTTTGAAGAATAGCACTTACTTGTTTGGCTAAAAAGGCTTTCTTTTTCACATTAAGTTTTCTCTTCAAAGTGCACAAGTCTTTCAAAAATTTAGCATAAGAATGCACTTGTTTAATAGCATCCAACAAAGGTATATTGATCCTTACCTGCTTGAAAGTTTTAAAGATTTCAGAGTTGTGATTGACTTTCCTTTGTTTGGTTATGGCATGAGGAAATGAAAGTGCTGATGAGGAATCAGTCTTTTCTTTGCAATGTTCAGGTTCAACCCCTTCCTTACCCTCAGAGATTAACTCATCATCTTTCTCATAAGGTTCAAAAATGGGTTTTTCAATAACCTTACCATTGCGAAGAGTAATTAATGACTGATTTGACTTGATCCATGTGTTGGCTTCCGGAACTACTTGCATTTGCATTGTATTGCCCCTTTGGATTTTGTTGTGGTTGAGATGGAAACTTACATTTCTCTTGAAAACTGAGAGCAGATGTGAATTTTGCAAGAGTATTTTTGAAATCTGTCATGCTTTGAGCAAGTTGAGTGTTGATTGTCTCTTGTTTTTCAATGAATACATGCAATGTTTCCTCAAGATTTCTCCTAGGAGTTGGAGCATAAGGAGGTGTATATCCATGAGAATTTTGGAAATTATGATGTGCTTGAAACGATGGTTGTGAAGTTTGTGCATTATTGTTATCACTCTTCCAACTGAAATTTGGGTAATTTCTCCAACCAGGGTTCTATGTTTGCGAGTATGGGTTATGATTGGGCCCTTGGAAACTGTTTAAAGCACGAGCTTGTTCATGGAGACATTCCTTAAAAAAAGGCAAAGTTGGACAGTCATTGGTTGAATGTTCATTGGTTTCACAGATTTGACACACAATGTGTTGAACAAATTTTAATTGACCACTCTTTTTCAATTCTTGTGCCTCAACTTTTCTAGCTAAAGATGCAAACTTGGCTTGGAGGTCATGATCTTCCCTAAGGTTGTACATACCTCTAGTAGATGTATGAGGTTGGGTTTTACTTGGTGCCTCCAGTCTCCCAATTTTGAGCATTTTCAGCTAGCAAGTCTAGGTACTCCATTACTTCATTAGGGTCTTTATCTTCAAAAGTTCCATTGCACATCAATTCAACCATTTGCCTATCTCTAGGTGTTAACCCTTCATAAAAATGTGAAACCAATCTCCATGTTTCAAAACCATGATGAGGGCAAGTATTAAGCAAGTCTCGATACCTATCCCAACAATGGTAAAATGTTTCTCCTGGTTTTTGAGTGAAAGTGATGATTTGTCTTTTGAAAGAGTTTGTTCTGTGAGACGGAAAAAACTTGTTTAAAAAGAGTTTGTTATGTTGTAGCTTTATCTTTTAATGAAAAAGAAAAAAGCTTTAATATGATGGTGTTCATGCTACAATTTGAGTCATTATAAGTGTTACAGACCTCCTCAAATTCTCTCAAATGCAAGTATGGATTTTCTAGATCTAAGCCATGAAAAGAAGGTAAAAGTTGAATAATGTCTGGCTTAAAATTAAAATGAGATGCATCAGAGGGGAAACTATGCATGAGGGTGCACTTGTTTTTGTGGGATTCATGTGATCTCTAAGTCTTCTAACATAGTTATTCTCATTATTCTCCTTATGAAGCGACTGATTATCTTCTTCTGCCATATTTTCTGAAAATGATGAGGATACCCTACAAAGTCTAACACTTAATGTACGTGACCAAACTCTTATGCACGTGTAGGAAGAAAAAAGGAAGAAGAAAACAAAAGAAAGAGAAACAAAACAAAAGAAACAAAGTTAGATACAAGAAAAGTGAAAAGAGAAAATAAAATAAATATTATAATTTATACAAGAATTTAACTCTTCAGCAACGGTGCCAAAAACTTGAAACGATCAAAGAGTTGATGTCTTATCCCAAGTGCAAGAGTGTCGAAGTAATAAATAACCCGACAAGACCGGGGTCAAACCATAGGGAGGTTAACTGTATAAACTACAAATAAAGAAATAGATAATAACAGAAAAGGAGTTGAAGAGAGCTTTGAGATGTGATATTGATATAAAGATTAAACAAGGATAAAATAATTGTCAAGGTTAGAGGTTCCACTAATGGTATTTCAAACAAGTATAATATAAACTCTTTTTATTACTCAACTAGAAACCACACACAAAGAAGGTTCCAATCGGATTATAAATAGTTAACATGTTTACATTAGTTATCTTATTCGAATAATGCTAATATTTGTAAATATTATCAGGTATTCATGATTATAACTTATGTTAACAACAAATGTTGATCGTATGCATGAAAAAAAATATTTTTTTTACTTTTGTTTTTTAATGTTTTGACAAAAACCATGTATTTTAATACAAACCAATATTGATCAAAATGCAGTAAAATATTTTCAGAAAATCACAGATTTTTTGAAATAATTTTTTTTTTAAGGTAATTAAATTAATTACCTTCGCACTGTTCATCCTTCTTCTTGCAAATAACTCAAGACGCAGGCAACGCTTTTTTATTATAGGGACTGTTGAAGGAAGTGAACATACCTGGTGCTGGAGAGATGAAGACGATGGTGATGCTGACTTCTTCTGCTATTTGCGTTCTTTGCTTCGGGTTGCTGTGTATTCTTCTATTTTTTTCGTTCACTCTCCTCTCTCTCTCTCTCTCTCTCTCTCTCTCTCTTTCTTTTCCCGTCTGCTCTCCTATATTCTCCTCTCTCCGTTTTCTTCTCTTGCTGCTTTTTTAGTTTCTTATGCTCTTCCTCCCTCTGTTTTCTCTTCCTAACGTTCTCCTATCCCTCTGTTTTTTTTTCTTTCCTCTCTCATTCTTCTCTTCCTCTCGCCTCTGTCTCGTTTTTTTCCCTGGGTGCAATACGTCCTCTAGCTTTTATAGCTAGAGGATGCATGTGTTTTCCTTTGTTGTTGCAGGGATGGAGTAACGGTAGGCGTGCATCATGGTGGCGAGAGATATCAACCGTGAAACATGCCCCCTTGATTGAAGCAAATCAATGCCTTCGCTGCTGCAAACGTTTCTGGACCAGTTGCACGTAATGTCTTCTGAAGAAGATAGTCAACAGTGTTGAGTGAAACGGCATCGTTTTGCAACTTTAAATGATATTTTCGATTTGGTCCTCGGATGTTTATGCAATTTGTAATCAAACCCCCTGAAAAATTGTACTTAGATTTGTTGATTTTAGCGCCTTTTCCGGTTTGGTTCTTGGCTTTGGATTCTTTCAATTAAGTCCCTAATTGGCCATCAAACTTCAATAATTATGCAATTAAGCCCCTGATTTGACCAAATCAACTCTTCAAAATTATAATTGGACCCCAGAACTTTAATTTTTTCCAATAAAAGCCTAAATTAACTTAAAAAATCAAATTTTCTTGCAATCAAACCCTCCATAAATTCAATTATACTTTAGATAAAATTTAATTGAGTCCATAAACATCAGATTTTGGACCTTTTTTCCTCAAAAATTGAATTTTCCTTGTCAATAGGGCCCTCAACAGTTAAAAATATACTGTCAGATTTTAATTCTTGTATTTTTGAACCTCCTCAACCAATTTCTAGCCATTTTATAGGCGTTCCAGCATCCTTTTCTCACTCTAATTATTTTTTGGATTCCTTCTATATATATATATATATTAATATGTATATATTTTTTTTATATATATATATATATATATATATATTTATTATTTTTATTTTGTGGGAACCCAAAAATGGGTAACAACAATAAGTATGAAAATATTAACAATAAAACACAATTTGAAAATAGAGAAAAGGAACCTGTAAGTAAAGAGAGTAGAACTACACTTACTTTCCCATATTACCCAACCAACTCTCTTTCAATATTAGAAAAGATAAAAGATACTTGTATTTGTTTTAGAACTTCAAAACTCTTCATACAATATTTGATTTAAAATCATGTAATTTTCTTCTTTATATTTTTCTCAATCTCTTTCTCGTTACACTTTATATGAGAATTTGATTTAAGATCGTAGGGAATTGACATAATGTAAAGTGAAAAGATAGAATTAGAATTCTGAAACCTAAAATTACAATTCCAAACTATACACAAGTAGTAAAGAAAATTTTGATATATCAATGGTCTTTTAATTCATAATTTTAATGAAATAATTGATAAGATAACAATCAATCACAGTTGGCAATAGAGATATGGCAGCAAGATTTCTGTGATTGATCACACCAATAGAAGGATTCTTGTAATCCTATAATTCTGCAATTAATATATATATACACGACTAATAACATAACCACAGTGTGGGTTTTCTTTCTTTGCTTGCATATTCCTACATGGTATCAGAGCCTGAAATGGACTCCTCCACCTCCTCCGTTTTACCCATGCCTTCTGCCCCTGAGTTTTCACCAGCCAAAACTCATTTACCTGACATCTCGATCAAGTTTGCCTCAAATAATTACACTACAAGATTTCACATTTTACCGACGGAAATATTCCGTCGGTTATTTCCGTCGGTATGTGATTAAGATCTCGTTGGTAATTTATTTAGCGACGTCATCTCCTCAACAATATAGGCATCACATATCGAAGTCTCAACATGCGCCTTGTTCTTAACCTTTTTCTTGAGATTGAACAAGTACCTGTATTGAATTAATCAAATATTTTCAATGAAGAAAAACAAAGAAAATGCTTTTATATATGAATTACATTGCAACTGTAATATCTAACCGTTCGAATGGGTACATCCATCTATACTGGACCGGTCCTCCAACTTTTGCTTCGAACGATAGATGTATGGGGAGATGCTCCATTGAGTCAAAAAATGATGGAGGGAATATCATCTCAAGTTTGCATAGTGTCTCGACGATATTCGTTTCAAGCCTCTCAATGTGATCAACATTCAACTTGTTGGAGCATAAATCTCTAAAGAAATGACTGATCTCCGTGAGTGCATCCAATATCCCCTTTGGCAACAAATCACAAAAAGCTAATGGGATGAGTGTTTGCATAAACACGTGGCAGTCATGACTATTCATTCCATACAATCTACATTCCTCCATATTAACCAGCCTTCATATGTTCGAGGCATGTCCATCCGGAAAACACAGACTATTAAGCCATTTGTAGACTAGTAGTCATGCGTTTTTCACTAACATAAAGCTTGCTCTTGGTTTTGCGACCAGTGACTCATCACAAACCAACTCCATATTTTTACGGTTACAGAACAATGCTACATCCAATCTAGCCTTGATGTTGTTCTTTGTCTTCCCCTTCACATCCATGACGGTGTTGAAAATGTTCTCAAACACGTTCTGATGCAACCATATTATTCAATAGTTCCACCCACATTTAACTACTGTTTTGCCTATGTTTTATATATAAAATGCCTTGATATTCTTTGTTTTATGTTTTGAAGGCACTTTTGGATGAAAGATGCAAAAAAGGAGTAAATTGGAGATAATTGGCAGATTTGACCTTCAGTCGATGTTTTGTGCAGAGCATGAGCTCTAGAGGTTGAAATGAAATGATTTTTTGGTAGAATTAGGTATCAGCCTTTTGTTTCCTAAAGGGAAACGACATTCTAAACAGGACTAGTGGTTTACCACTAGCCCCATCCTATTGAGGCCAAATTCCACTGTTTTCTAGGGTTTTTAGGCAGGTTTTGTTTTCTACCATAAGATTTTTGTACAATTTGTATTGTTTTCGATCTCTTGTGTGGTTGGTTTCTTTTGAGTTTTCTTGATGATTTATGCCAGTAACCCGTTTTACTAATCAAAGTCAAGTGCAGTTGGATCTCGAAATAGAAAAAACTTTACACAGGTTATGAAAGGAAGCTCGCATTAACGCCATGGCTGTTGTACGACAACAAACACTTAAGGAGCTTGTTGCTCCTAACATGGAAAATCAGCCATTGTGCATAAATATCGAGAATAATGTAAACTTTGAGCTCAAATCTGGTTTTATACATTTGCTACCAACTTTCAATGGTCTTGCAGGAGAAGATCCTCATACTCATCTCAAGGAATTCCACATGGTTTGTGTTGGCATGAAACCGAATGGAGATGACGAAGAACAGGTTAAGTTAAAAGCTTTCCCTTTCTCTTTAAAAGGGGTAGCAAAGGCATGGTTTTTCTCTATTCTCCCAGGTTCCATCGGAACGTGGAATGCCATGAAAAAGATTTTCCTTGAAAAGTATTTCCCAGCATCTCGAGTTGCCAACATAAGGAAAGAAATATGTGGGATTCGACAATCTCA
>Ga0325404_1001171_pt1 | contig 27705 bp, 12 predicted proteins | sample PopdelMetagenome_18_FD_205664 | JGI IMG/M metagenome (GOLD analysis project Ga0325404, IMG submission 205664) | Populus deltoides microbial communities from Bellville, Georgia, United States - Xylem-Control-R1 | ecosystem: Host-associated > Plants > Phyllosphere > Stem > Wood/Secondary xylem...
TTCCATGAGAGGTTGGGCCCTCCCTGTCCAAGCAAGCTTGCGCATGCCACCAAACCAGGTAGTGATTTCCTCTTGGGTGGTCTTGATGAACCCTAATTAAAGCAATTGGTTTATGACCAGCCACCAAATCTAGCCACTGCCACACAGCGGTTCTGCCTGTTGGTTCTTTGATTCAGGCTTTAATCTGACCCCCGCTGATGGGACTCGTGGTTCCTGACTGAGCTTGCTACTAGCGGTCACGAAAGCTTGGAACTTCCAAAATTTGCCAAAACGAGAAAGGACATTATTGTTCTTCAATCATTACAAGAGATGTATCGTGTACTATAGGAATAATCCTGGTGAAAAATATATAATAATTTCACCCGAAACAGATAGATATCTATTCTAATCAACCCTGAACAGTTTGGAGATTTCAAGGTAAAAATAATAATGCTATGAGTAACTCATCAGATCAAATCTAGAATAAAAAGTTCATATTCAATTGGGTTTAGGTTAGGTTTGGATTATTTTTTTAGGTTGGAATTCGGATGTACAAAACCTTATCCATAAATATTTACTGTCATCTCTAACGCTGTATCTCCTCAAATAGCAAAAAACCTTACCCATAAAACCCACCCTTGTTGTCATCCTTAAATATCATCAATGGCTAACTATCCATATGCTCCTTCAAATGTTTTATAAGATCTACCGGTTGGACAGCTAAATGTTACCTTGGATCGATTGTGTTCGTAACTGTTCTATCAAATATCATTGATGCAACATATGATGTCGGGAGGGCAACGCTGTTTAGCTTAAGAAGACAACATGTAGTTCTTTTTTGTTTTTTTTTTTTTAACCATGGGAATCTGGGTTAATTTATGCGTACTTTGACTAATTCCTCGAGATCTTGAAATTAATGACCATATAAATCTTCAGTTACCATAAAATTTATAGCACTCAAACTGATAATCTCTAAAAAATAAATTTAAAATCCCCTATAATTACAGCATATAATTCCCCATGCCCCCCCAACATGTCATGGTGAATTTAATATGTTAGCTTTCACAATAAATTGCATTTATTTTTTTTTGTTTTTTTAACCCTGGATATCCGGATTAGTTTACATACACCACGACTAATCTCCGAACCCACTGAACACTCTTTATAAATCCCACCCTCTAAAAAGCTAAAAAGTTGATTTTGTATATAGTAGGAAGAAATTTATCAAAATAAATAATGCAGATATAAATGGATTATTCAAAAAATTAAACGTGGTTTTAATTATACGAAATTATTTAATTTTTTTTCCTTAGAAATTAAAAGTCTTCCAGACAGCAAGAATATTGTGCTGCTCCCATAGGCACTTCAACCCCAGAGACCCCCAATAACCTCAGTAATTGAACAATCCATGGTGGCTATAACACCATGACGCTTTCTCGTTCTAGAAGTATGATGATAACGATAAGCTATTTACATGATGATGCTGATTACAAATGTGTAGTTTAATCTAAGAGATTATATGTAATTAATAAATTAAAAATTAGTTCAATTTAAAATGTTTTATCCACCCATAATTTATTTTAAACATGTTAATACTCTATGTTAAAATATTTTTATTCAAGAATAATTTTTAATAAAGTTTTAACATGAAAATTAAATGAATCATATTAGCCTCAAAATCATGTTCTTAAAACAAATTCGGTGGTAATTTTCATGGTGGTTTGAAAATAATATCACACATAGTTAGCCACCCATAAATAATTGCTAATCACCGGGCTTGGCAAGATCCTCAATATACAAGCCCAGAAAATAAATTGAGGCAGTCTTGTTGGGCTCAATCATTCACAATTCAATGCCATAATCTTCATCCTAAGCAGCAAGTCTGGACATATTGAGGCACTTTTGTTCATTGTTTTCTCCAGAGAATCCTACCTTAGCTGTGAAAACCATGAGCACCTGGATACTTGTTGTTTTCGGGCCTACTTGCAGTTCCTTGAAAAGTATCCCTGACCATGAGCAACTCGCGGACAACCCTGCTCATGTCCATTCGATCTCTAGGTGAATCCATGGAACATGCCACTCCAATTTTCACCAAAGAAGTCAGGCACTCCTCCATGCTTGCTGCATTTTCCAAGTGTCTCTCACTTAGAAGCACTGGGTCTGTAATCTCTATAACATGGTCGGGCAGGGCCATCTTGGCAAACATGTGAAGATTAAGGCCTTTCTCAAATGTGTCATCGATAGGTCTCTTCCCTGTCATCATCTCCAACAATAGGATCCCATAACTGTAGACATCTCCATCTATTGACACCTCTCTTCCTTGGCCATACTCTGTCACTCGAGAAAGTTTAGATATATGTAAATATAGCTGAAAAAGATTTTTTCCCCCTTATTACATGACAAATATACTAGGAGATGTTGGCTATGTTAAGGGGAATGGGCAATGGAAATGAACAATTGTTACCTGGTGCAGCATATCCAGTAGTTCCCTTTATTCCAGCCGAGCTGCTTTCAAGACTTGGTTCTGAAAATTCTTGAAAAATTCTAGCTTGCCCAAAATCCCCAAGATGGCCAATCATGTCTTTATCAAGAAGAATATTACTTGGTTTTACATCACAATGAATGATTGGGCTGTGGCAATGGTGATGAAGATAGTCAAGTGCAGCAGCCACATCAATGGCAATGTTGATTCTCTCAAGAAGGTTTGGACGCTGAACTTGATTTATCTGCTGATCATCATGTGTTTCTTGAGTAGGATGCAACCATTTCTCCAGACTCCCTTTAGGCATGTACTCATAAACTAGAGCTTTAAAATTATTACCTTGAAAATCAATGCTTGAGCAAGAAGTTATGATCTTCACAAGATTTCGATGCCGAATGTTTCTCAAGGCTTCACATTCATCTTTGAAACTTTTAGACGCTCCACGGCGTTGCAGGTTAAGAACTTTGATTGCAACCAGTGTTCCATCTTCATCAATCTTTCCTTTGTACACAGAGCTAAAACTACCAACTCCAATCAAGTTGGTTGTAGAAAATCCATCGGTTGCTTTAAAGATCCTTTCGTAAGAGATTTGAGGAAATGACTCTTTCAATAAAGTATCAGAAGAGTGCTCCTTTCTTCTCTTTTTGAACCAACAAAACAAAAAAGACGAGACAGTGATGGCTCCAACAAGAGCACAAGGTATTGTGATTGCCAATAAATATTGCAGATGAGACATTTTTGTCTTCTTTGGCTCCTTGTTGGGACATTCAGGCAAATGAAATTCCAAAATTCCACCACAAAGTTTGTCATTTCCAACAACTGATACTGCACTCTTGTTTGTGAAAACTCCCTTCCTCGGAACCTCCCCCTCAAAATTGTTATAGGAAAGATTTAAACTTATGAAAGGGATTGTCACAAGAAAGTTTGGAAGTTGGCCTGACAGATTGTTACAAGAAAGGTCAAGAAATTGAATTCCCCTCAAAGAACTAAATGATGAAGGAATAGATCCTTGGAAGAAATTATCCTCCATGTGCAGGACCTCGAGGCTGGTGCATCCTCCAAAACTAGTTGGAATTTCACTAGACAGCATGTTCCAAGAGACATCCAGTTCAGTCAGACCTTTTAGACTACCAATGGTTGAAGGCAAGGAACCAGTAAATTGGTTATGAGATAGATTCAGTGAAAATAATACAGAGGAGGTACCGAAAACTTGTTCTGGTATGCTGCCATTGAGGTTGTTTCTAGAAAGGCCAAACGACACCAAGTTTTTACAACCTCCAAGACTAGCAGGGATGGTGTCTTGTAATTTGTTATCATCTAAATAAAGGACACTCAACAATGACAGATTTCCTAAAGAAGATGGAATTTTTCCTGACAGTCTATTGGAAAAGAGTGAAAACTGCTCTAGCTTCCGTAGATTACCAAAAGAAGTTGGAATTTCACCAGTGAAATGATTTCGATCCATGTATAGGAAAGTTAAGTTAACTAGGTTCCCTATACCTGAAGGGATCCGTCCGACTATGTGGTTTCCTGAGAGCCCAAAATAAACCATATATGTTGAAAGATTTCCTACTGTAATCGGCAGCGATCCTTCTAATCTGTTGTTGTTGATGCTCACAACTTTCAACATGCTGCAGTTGGTCAGAGAAGCAAGAAACGCCATTTCATCATCTCCTCCGGTTCCCAGGTTATTACTTCCGAAATACAGTCCAGAGAGATGATGTAGTTTTCCAAAAATATCAGGTATTTTTCCTGTCAAACTGTTATATGTAAAAGAAACAATTTGAAGCTCAGAAGCATTGGTTAATGACCCTGGAATCGGTCCGGAAAACTGGTTCTGCCATAATGCAAGCCATTGAAGATGGGGAAAGGATAGGCCTAAATTCGACGGAAGACTTCCGCGAAATCCATTGCCACCCAAATAGAAAGTAGTAATCAACGACAGATTATATAGAGATGGAGGGATGAAACCCGAAAGTTTATTTTCACCGAGCAGAAGACTAGTTAATCTCTTCAGTCGGCCTAAAGAATCAGGAATAGTTCCCTCAAGAACATTTCTTTTCAAAGACAAACTTTCAAGGGAGGTAAGATTACCGATGGAGTGCGGTATCTTTCCCAGGAGATTATTCTGACGAAAAGAGAGTATTGTGAGCTTTGACAAGAAACCAAGCTCCGTAGGAATTTCACCTCCAAGCTTGTTACGATCAATATAGAGCTCTGCAAGGCTGGAGCAGCCTGACAAGTTGGCTGGAATTTTGCCTTCTATGGAATTATTGGTCAGCATCAGAACTCGTAATCTCAACAGGCGCCCAACTTCAGGTGGAATTTCACCATGAATTGTGTTGTTTGCGAGTCTTATTTCTCGAAGGAAGCTAATATTTCCCACGTAAGGAGACAAGGTGCCTGCCAATTTTTGGTCCACTAGATTGATAATTCTGACCCTTCCATGTCGACGGCCACATGTGATCCCTGGCCAGTTGCAGAAATCGAGAGAATCATTCCACGAGCTCAAGGTATTACTATGCGGGTCTTGTATCTTTGCTTTGAAGGCTAGCAAGGCTTCATAATCCGTCTCGTTTCCACCAAAGCTACTAGGAGCAGTGATTGTTGAAGCTGCAGTGAGGAGGAAAGAGGAGGTAATCAGTGGCAGTGCTTTTCCTTGCATCAGTACAATGAGCACAGCAACAAGGTTCTGGACACAAAATGAAGACAACAGGTTCATCATTTTTGTTTTTGGAAATGATAATAGTTCACTATCATTCAGTAGATAATGTTAGTGGATTGCTCAAGACTTGATAAAGTCTACATAATAGGTCACTACCATTCATCATTCAGTAGAAAATGTTAGTGGATTGCTCAAGACTTTATAAAGTCTACATAATAGAGAGAATATGCTCATGACTAATGACTCATGGAAAATTATTTTTCAAAATTTTTTTATCTGAAAATATATTTAAATAATATATTTTTTTATTTTTTAAATTTATTTTTAATATCAGTATATTAAAACGATCCAGAAACATCATAAAAGTTAATTTAAAGCTAAAAAAAATAAATTTTTTTAAAAACACGGTTGAATCGCAATGCTAAAAAAATCAGAGTACTTAATATTGTGATAATTTTTTTTTTCTCATTATAAAGAAAAATTATTTAGTTAGTTAAATAACGTTTGATTTTTGCAATGTACGCTACACATAATTGCATTTTAAACATTTGTGTTGTAAAAGCTAAAATAACCTCTATTTTATACCTCAAAACATGCTTTTCATTTATTTTACATGCAAAAATTTATCTCATAGTAGTTTCAATAAAATACATATTTTTTAAAACTAATTTTTTTTAAATCACAACTAAAAGTGTTTTCTTAAACCTAAAATTTTAAATCTATAATGGCAAAAACTACTACAATACCAAATATACATAATCTAAAGCTTGGAATTCTATTTGATTTTGCTAGTCACATTCCAAATCTAACATTTAAGTTTGAAGATTATAGATAGAAGACGAGTGGTTTTTAACTAAATAAAAAAAGTAAACTCATTCAATGCTACATGTATTAATCATAGTTATCAAACTCATTCAGAGGTTTGATCTAATTTAAGGTTGAGGTTATGGACTTGCTAAGATAACCCAAGGGTCAACCGATTAACCGGTGTCACTCTGAAATGATGTCGTTTTGAATAAACTTTTAAAAAAACTGAAATAACATCATTTTATACAAAAGTTAAAAAGAAATAATATTGAAGTTAACTCAATTAGGTCTCACTCGGATTTGACCAAGTCAACCTAGTCGTGGGTTGACTTGTTGATCACCTAAATTTGACCGAGTCAATTTTCAAAACAATTCGGAAAAAAAAAACTTATTTAGATCAAGTTTCAAGTCAGTAGATCAGTAGAGTGACCCCTTAGATAAGGCCAAGTTTAATATTATATATCAATGGGGACATAACTACATTGAAGGGTGAGGCAACCATGATACCCTAAATTTTAAAACTTTTATGTGTTAGTCCTAAAATTTAAAAAATTTATATAATACCTTTTAATTTTACATGTTTTGCATTCTTAAGCACTTATTTTCTTATTTGTTTCCCAATTATTGTTGGAAACTTGTTTTAAATAAATAAATTATGGGTGAATGAGAAATTAATCTCAAAGAACTCTTGGTTTTCCCGCTCAAAGAACTATTGGTTTTTCTTGATTTATAGTGGCTAATCAATGGTTGGTAATGGTGGAATTTAATCCTTATTAATTCTTCAACTTTTTAGTTTCCAAAATTCATTATAAAGAGGGGGTGAAGGGAGAGTGTAGGACTTGTATTTTTCAGATTTCTCCACACTATTTCTCATATTATTTTTAGTGTTTTCATTCCTTTTTATGCTTTGATTGTCCTCTCAAATTCAGAACTTAAGTTCATCATATTGAGAGATATTTGAGTTACATAATCTTTAGTTCAAAGACCTTATTTAAAAGTGCATCTAAACAAAGGTGGTGTTGTTGGAATCTTGTGAGGCATATTGCAAATATCCTAATTGCATAAGTGAAGAGCAATAAAGCTTTAAGGACAAAGAATTCATTCTTGACAATGATAAAAGTCGCATTACTTTAAAGTTCCTCAATACGTAAGTACCCTCATTTGTTTTAATTTAATCATATATATTTTTATTGTTAGTATGCATGCTAGTATTTTGAATTAATATCAATTATAAGTTTGGATATATATTTAGTATGCATGCCGGTATCATATTTATGTTGAAAACATGTTTGTCATGAGTTATTTATTTACTACATGCTTATAGATTTAAATTTGTATGAACTCTAGACTTTTCTTGAAAACTTTTTTATATATTTAGCATGTCTTGTTATGATAAACTAAACATCATTGCTTACTAGTCTAATATATACATATCTACAAAATTTGATCTACAATTCTTAAAGCTTTATTCTTTATATGAGACTTTGTTTAGTTTATTATGTGGAAAAAATATTAATAATATTGATTATATATATTAATTGTTAAAGAGTTTTTAGCATCTTTAAAATTTAAGTTATAATTTAACTTCATTTTCTATGCTATATTCTCACATATAGATTTAATTTTAATTCTTTAAGCTTTAATCTATAACTTTTTGGTATGTTATGACTTTTTTTGTTTAATTTTTAGAAGGTTGTTATATATCTTTGTTTAAAATTTATAGTTTATCTTCTAAAATTGTTTTTCATGCTTTTTGGATGATTTGATGCATGTTATAAATCTTATAGATCTATTTTTTTCCGATAAGATAATCCTTGATTTGTTTATGATAGTTTGTGCTATCTTTATTATATTCTATAAGATTGACATTAAATTTTTTAGGTTAGTTTTGTTCACATATACATTACTGTTCACATGTATAGAAAGTTAGTATGATGAATAAATACAATCTAGAAAATTCTGTCTAATGAGATTGGATTTTAAGAGGAACTATTTGTGACCCCACCAATCTTTCTTAGAAACTTACTTAGTGAAAGTATTATTCACACGATGCTATTTTTGTATACGGTAAGTTCGTAAGTGAATCACTATTGATTTTATCTTGCATAATTGAAATATTTTTATTAAAAAGCCACTCTTTTATAAGTTTTATTTTATTACTTGCTTATTATAGAGCTAAAATATTTATTTATAAATATTATTGGCTATTATTTTTTTAGATTATATCATGTTTTCTACTACTCAAGATTTGGTTGTGCCCACCAATGTTGATCGGTAAGTACTATATTGATAGTGAAGATTCGACCATCACCTTTTATGGTGCATGTTGAGAAACCTGAAAAGTTTAATGGATTGAACTTTAAGAGGTGGCAACAGAAAATGTTATTCTATCTGATTACCTTGAACTTTACAAAGTTCTTAACTGAGAAAGTGCCAAAATCATCAGAAAATTAATCTAACCCTACTACTGTGGCTATTGTGGATGCATGGAATCATACTAATTTTGTGTAAAAGAACTCCATCTTGAATGGGTTGTACAATACACTATATGATGTGTATAGTTCAATTAATAGTGCAAAGGCATTATAAGAAGCTTTTAACAAAAAGTACAAAGCTGAAGATGTCGGTATGAAAAAATTCATAGTTGAAAACTTTCTAGATTTCAAAATGGTTAATTCAATGACGATAATGAGCCAAGTTCAAGAGTTTCAACTCATCTTACATGATATACATGCTGAAGGTATGTCTCTGAGTGAGTCCTTCTAAGTAGCTGCAATCATTGAAAGTTATTATCTTGGAAAGACTTCAAGAACTATCTTAAGCATAAGCATAATAAGATAGGAATTGAAGACCTTATTTTGAGGTTGGGGATAAAAAAGGATAATAAGTTATCTGAAATGAGAACCAACTTTTCTGGTGTCCTAAAAGAAAATGTTGTAGAACAAATGGTGAGGTCTCGTAACAAAAATAAAATGAAGCTTGTTGTGAAAAGTAAAGAAATTGCCAAGAAGTTCAATGGAAAATGCTTTATCTGTAACAAGATTGAGAATCTAGCTAAAGATTACAAAAATAAAGGTAAGTAAAGAAACCCTATGAAAATGATTATTCAAGCCAATGTCACCGAGGTTGGTTACCTTACTAATGAAGTTCGAAAATGAACTTGTCTTGTATTGTTTGCAAAGTCAACCTTATCAATAATCCTAAACAATGGTAAGTTGACACCAGTGCTACAAGACATATATGCGTTGAGAAGATGATGTTTTCCACTTACAAAGAAGTGGATGGAAAAAACCTATACATGTCGAACTCATCAACCTCTAAGGTATTTGGTGTTGGAAATGTCATACTAAAGATGATCTCTTGAAAACTTCTCACCCTCAACAATGTGTTGTATGTTGCTGACATTAGAAAAAACTTAATGTATAGCCTATTATTGAGCAAAAGTAGTTTTAAAATGGTTTTTTAGAGTGATAAATTTATACTCTTAAGAGTGGTATGTTTGTAGGAAAGAGGTATATGCATGATGTTCTTTTTATGTAATGAGCATTGTAACCAATGATGAAAAAAAAATAAGATTGCCTCTTCTTCTTATTTGTTTGAGTCTTGTAATATGTGGCATGACATGTTAGGTCATGTGAATTATAATTCTATATAAAGGTTAATAAACCATGAATTATTATAAAGTATGATTTTTTAGAAAAATCATAAATGTGAAATTTATGTAGAATCAAAATTCACAAAACTTTTTTTTTCAAACAATTAAAAAAATTGTGAACCTCTAGACTCAATCCACTCAGATATTAATGATTTAAAATTTGTGCAAACTAAAAGTTAAAAAAAAGTATTATATTACTTTTATTGATGATTGTATAGGGTATTGTTATACCTCTTTGCTTGAAGCAAAGTTGAAGCTCTTGAAATATTTGAACATTACAAGAATACAATTGAAAATCAACTTAACAAAAAGATAAAGGTAATAACAAGTGATAGGGGTGGAGAATACGAAGCATCATTTGTGAATTTTTGTTCCCAAAATGATATTATCCACCAAACTACTGTTCCTTATTTACCACAACAAAATAGCATTGTGGAATGTAAGAACTGAACATTAAAAGAAATGATGAATGTCGTGTTGATAAGTTCGAGAGCACCTTAGAACTTATGGAGGGAGTCAATTTTAACTTTCAATTATATACATAATAAAGTACTCCAAAAAAAAGTTAAATAAGACACCATATGAATTATAGAAAGGTAGAAGACCTTCCAATATATATCTCAAAATGTAGGGGTATTTTACAAAGGTAACAATACTTGATCCTAAAAAGGTCAAGATAGAACCTAAAATTATGGATTGTGTATTTATCGAATATGCATACAATAGGTGTGCATATCGATTTCTTGTACACAAGTCAAGTATTGAAGATATTCATCCTAATTCTATTATGGAATCAAGAAATGTTATATTATTTGAGAATATGTTTCCATGAAAGGAAACATGAGAATATCTTTCATTTAAGAGAACGCTTGAGGCTAGCTCAAGTAGTTATCATCAATTAGAAGATGATGAAGTTGAGCTTAGAAAGAGTAAAAGGGCAAACATAATCAAAACCTTTGGTCCTAATATTTTAACATACTTGTTAGAAAATGAAACTTGAACCTACTCCGAGAAAATATCTTGTTTGAAAGCTTTTTATTAGAAGGAGACAGTCAATACTGAAATTAAATCCATTATCAATAATCATACATGAGAACTAGTGGAAATTCCTCTCGAAAGTAAACCATTAAGTCATAAATGGATCTTTAAAAGAAAGATGAAAGGTGATGGCACTATTGATCAATATAAAATTAGACTTAGACAACAAGAAGATGTGAACTATTTTAACACATATTCACATGTGCCAAGAATAACTTCTGTACGAATATTAATAGCCATTACAATTATTAATAAGCTTGAAATACATCAAATGGATATATATATATATATATATATATATAGCTTTTTTAAATGGTGACCCTGAAGAGGAGGTTTACATGGAACAACCTGAGGGTTTGTTGTCAATAGACAAGAAAAGAGAGTCTGTAAACTTGTTAAATAATTAGATGGTTTGAAAAAAGCACCTAAATAACGACATGAGAAGTTTGACAAAGTTATGTTGTCAAATGAATTCAAAATCAACGAAGTTGCTAAATATGTTTATGTAAAAAACATATATAAAGGCCATGTCATTATATGTCTCTATGTGGACAATATGTTAATTTTAGACAGCAATGATCACATGATCAAGTCTACTAAGAAAATGTTAACTAACAAGTTTGACATGAAAGACTTAGGTATTGTAAATATCATACTAGGCGTCATAACTCATTTCTGGGTTATTCTCCAAATTCATCTTTTTTCTTTTCAAAATAATAAAATAAAATAAATAAAATAATAATAGCAAGAAGATTAGCATTTTGACAAAACCAAGTTGGGAGGATTTCAAATGTAGAAAAAATTAAGCTGCAATTTTGGATGAAATCGAAAGCCTAATTATACCCCATTTTACCCAAAACTAGAAAGACAATACAGATTCAATGTCAAGTTACATGATTATTAGATGAATCTCCATAAAAATTAAGTTCATGGATATAATTAGATTTTTAATAAGCTAATTTTATTTAATCATAGGCCAAATTAAAAGTTTAATTATGTTTAAGAATTAATTTGGGTCCAATTAAAAGATTTAATTAGGTGCAAGGACTTAATTATACTTTAAATGGTTCAAATTAATTTTATTAGGGGCTTAATTGGTGAAAAAAATAAGTTTTGGAGTCTAATTTGATCTTAATTGAGAAGATTGAAATTTTAGGAGACCAAATTTAATTTTTACAAAGTTAATTGGTTCAAATTAATGGCTAAATCGAAGAAATTCACAGCCAATGACTATTTTGCAAAAGGTGTCGAACTATGAGGACCCAATTGATTGAAATCAGGGGTGAAAATGAAGAGACTTTGAAAGTTAAATGGTCAATTAAGGTCAATTTGCATAAATCCAAGATCAAGGATCAAAATGAAAAAGGCGCTGAAATTCAGGGCTAACATTGAAGTTCAACAGGGGCAAAATTGCATAAAATTAGAAGTTTATGGTCAATTAGGGGTGAAATTGAGAGAAATTAAAAGACGGATAACCAAATTGACATTTTCCAAACCCCTAAATTAAAAGCCAAAATGACATCATTTTATTTAAATGAAATGACATGTTTTAACCAAAATGGCATTGTTTTGACCAAACAATAAAAAAAAGGACTGATTAGACGATGTGTCGTCTGGAACTGTTCATCTTCTTCATCATTGGTTTTGCCCGAAAGCTGCTCGGATGGCCTCCTTTTCAAGGCACACAAATGATGGTCTGACATCTGATTACACCCTAGTATGGTTCTTTACGGCCGATTGACATCACAGCTGCCTCGATGCCGCTCCAAAATGGCCAACCCAACCAGCCTTTCTGCAGCAACTTTTTCAAGCCATAATGGAAACTTTAAGCCAAAAGTTAGGATTCTTCCGAGTCGAATCAAAGGCCAAAATTTTGCACCATTAAAGACAAAACATCACTCTTTCACCCCCTATAAATAAGAGTGGATTTCATAGCCAGAGAACAAAGAAAATTGGTTGCAAAGTTGATAAAAAACCAGCCTCCCTCCTCAGTTTTTTTCTTCCAGCTGATAGTTCTCTCTTTTTTCTCTCTCTCTCCACCATGTTTTCAGCCGCCACAACCTCAGCACCGTCGTGAACAACCACAACATAAACCCCTCCATCAACACATTTCCTCGTCGGCAATAAAAACCACCACCAATGTCACCTTTTTTGTTTTCTTCTTTTTCATCGGTCTTCCTATACCCTAGCAACATTAACCTCTCCACCTCACCCTCTTCGGCAGCCACACCACCATACCAGACCTCCTAGCAACGACAACAACACCCCTTTATACAGGTAACCTTTTCCTTCTTCTTCCTCCCTCCCTTGTTTATCTTCATCTTTTGTTGCATGTAAATGTGCAAAATGCGAATTGTAATTCACGTTCTGCCATTTACAAGCACAACTTAGTCACAGGGCTGGCCCAGTGACTAAGTTGTGCTGGGTTGGACTCATTCTGGCCCAACCCACTTAAAAAAAGTCAAGTCTGTTGAGTCATTAACGGCCCAACCCAACCTGGTTAGGTCTAGTCGAGCCTATAAAAAAAAGAAGGGTATGTTGGACTGCCAATTGGCCTAACCCGACTGAGTCGGGCTAAACCCGTTTCGAGCCAACTTGGATGTTTGGGTCGGGTCCAACCCAATTTATAATAATAATAATAATATAATTAAAACAAAAAACAAAAAAATTCAAAAAAATTCCAAGGGTCATTTCAAAACATTCATGATTTTCTCGCATGTTTTTCTACCAATTTTGCATAATATCAGGTTGTAGACTTACACTGTAAAATATAAATCTGGGATTAAAAAATATCTAGTTTCCTCTGAAATCTCAAAAAAACAAATCATAAAATTCAAAAACTAAAAAAAAAATTCATTTAAAAAAAGCAAAAAATGTTTTGTTTTTGCATATGGTCAAATCCTAAAATTTTCCAAGTATATTTTTGAAAAGAAAAAAATCACAACATTTTTATCATGCTTTGTTTTAAAAAAAAAATGAATATCATAACCAGTTCATGATTATCCATTAGGGTTTGACAAAAAAAAAACTCATAATAATTATTTTGTTTAGAATGTTAGGAATTAGTTATATTTAGAAAATAAATGCGATGTTATAATTTGGATTTTAGAACGGTTAGGATTTCACTCAATAAGATAGAGACTCTTTCACGTCGTGAGATTTGCCTTGAACCTTAGAAAAAGACCAATGGACATAAAAGCGACCTAGAAAAACAATCAAACAACAATGTTGCTTACCTTAGGTAGGGTGCACTGGGGGGTGATACGTCTTCCCCTTGTACAACCAGTCCTTTACCCGGACTCTCATAAACCATAAATTTTCTAGTAACCATAATACTAGGTGGCGACTCCTGAACCTTATAATCATAATTTTATGATTATACCCAAAACCCTTTCCTTTCCCAATACTTTTCAGGAGGCTAGCCCGCCATTCGACGTCGCCCTGCAACACTAGAAATAAAAATTTATTAGACATTTAATTGATTAGTATTGTCTCAAATTTATTATATTGAGAAAATTCTTGAGAAATATTTTTAAAGATGACAATAACACTGTCAAAACACTAATTGATATAAGTGTATATATGTCCAAGAATAGAGGTAAGAGAATAAACCAATTGGAATATTAGAAGCCTAATATATGTTATGAATTATATAAAGCTTTAGATTGCTTACTCAATTAGTAAACTGAGTAGATTTACAAGTAATTCAAGTATGGATAATTGGAAGAAAATAAATACACCTTAGACTATACACTATAATGGTTACCCAACAATATTAGAAGGTTATAGTGATGCTAATTGGATATCCGACACAAAGAATTTGAAATCCATAAGTGGATATAATTCTTCACATATGGTGGAGTAGTTGTGTCATGGAAATCCTCCAAACAAACATGTATCGTTAGATCCACGATGGAATCAAAGTTTATTACTTTTGATAAAGCTAGAGAGGAAACCGAATGAATTCATAATTTCTTAGAGAATATTCCATGTTGGCCAAAACTAGAGCCAGTTATTTGTGTCTATTGCGATAGTCAGTCAGCAATTAAAAGGGCACAAAGTAGTATATATAATGGAAAGTCTAGACATATAAATCATTGATATAATATCGTTAGACGCTTGCTCTCAAATTAAATTATTTTCATCGACTATGTAAAGTCAAAGAAAAATATTGCGGGGTCTTAACCAAAGGTTTGACAATAGAGCTTGTGTATAATTCATAAGGGGAATGAGCTTAAAGCCTTTAAAAAATGAAAGAGAGTAATGATGGTAACCATACCTAGTTGATTGGAGATTCCAAGATCTAGATTCAAATAGAAAACTAAGTCATATAACATTCTCGGTAGCACTAGAAAATTATTTTTTTCCTACTTATTCCTATGATAAAATAAGTGTTAGTTGCAGTGTGATAAAAGGTGAACTAAGCTCTTAATGATTTCTATTTCTTGGTACACTAAGTGGAGTATAGCAAAAAAAAATTTAATGAAAGATCACCTATATGAGTGAGAAATGTGGTTGTTTCTTTGAGAATTTTGATAAAGGCTGAATTCTCTAAAACACTCAAGAATCCAAGAGTTGTTTAGGGCCAAAATGAACACAATAGTGAGAACTAAAGGAAATCTCTAGGTAGAGAACTATATAAGTACTATCATCTTGGTTTACATAAAATGCTGAATAGTTCAAGACTTCGCGTTCACTATTTAGTCGAGTGAGTCCGATAGTATTTCACTCAAGAAAGTTCAAAGCTAAAAGCTACCTATCCTAATATTATAATCTATGAAATCAGTATCTCTCAACAAATCTTTAAATCATTTTCAAACTAGTGAGACAATTTCTATTTATATAGGGGATTGTTAAAATTTTGTTTTAAATGAATAAACTATGGGTGAATAAGAAATTAATCTCAAAAAACCCTTGGTTTTTCCACTAAAAAAACTCTTGCTTTTTCTAGATTTAGTTCTTTATTTATGGTGACTAATGAATGATTGATAATGGTGGGAATCAATCTTTATTAATTCTTTAACCTTTTAGCTTTCAAAATTCACTATAAAAAAGAGGGTGAAGAAAGAGTTTAGAACTTGTATTTTTCCACATTTTTTTTGTATTAACACCAGGTATTCAGGTCGAGGCCTGACTCATCTTGAGGGTGCACAGGCTTTCGGCAAGGAGTTTCCTACAAGTGCACCATGGTTAAGTCATGGGCTTTGCCAAAGTCTGATGGCCCCATAGAATTGTTTACACCTGACAAAAGTCGAACCTAGGATCTTGGACAAGAGCACACTGCCAAGTCCCAGCTCTTCTCTGCTAGGCCAACTCTATAGGGTTTTCCACACTTTTTCGCACCTTATTTTTAGTGTTTTCATTCCTTTTATGCTTTGATTTTCCTCTCAAATCCAGAGCTTAAGTTCATCTTGTTGAGAGATATTTGAGTTATATAATCTTTGGTTCAAAAAGCTTGTTTAAAAAAACATTTAAACCAAGGTGGTGTTGTTGGAATCTTGAAAGGCATATTGCAAACATCCTAATTGCACAAGTGAGGAGTAATAAAGCTTTAAGAACAAAAACAAAATCATCATTGACAACAACAAAAGTCTTATTACTTTAAAGTGCTTCAACAAGTAAGTACCCTCATTTGTTTTAATTTAAACATATATATTTTTATTATTAGTATGCATGTTAGGACTTTGAATTAATATCAATTATAAGTTTGGATATTTTTATTGTTAGTATGCATGCTAGTTCTTTGAATTAATATTAATTATAAGTTTGGATATATGTTTGGTATGCATGCTAATATTATATTTGTGTTGAAAACATGTTTGCTACGAGTTATTTATTTATTACATGCTTATAGATTTAAACTTGTATGAACTCTAGGTTTTTTTTGAAAACTTTCTTATGTTTAGCATGACTTGTTATGATAAACTAAACATCATTACTCACTAGTTTAATATACACATCTATAAAATTTGATCTATAATTATAAATATCATGCTCATGCTTAGATATAAGAAATATATTAGACAAATACAAAACCATTTCATTTATGTGAACTCTCTCTTTCTTTCTCTATATATATATAAAAAAAACTCTTTGTTACGATACTTACATGCATAATTGCCCTCCAAATATATTATCTCTAACACATTATATAGAATTTGTTTGTCAACATACCTATTTTTAATTTATTTAGGGAAGAATATGAGATTGGTTAAGCTTCCAACTACATTTGACTCCTCGAGTCTCAAATGCTTTAATCAGTCTAAAAAAAAATTAAATAACATGTCTAATAAATGATTTGAGCCTTGTCATAGTTAAACTTTCGATTCAACTTTAATAATTATAGTCTTAGTTAGCAAGCAATGAAATGCTTTTGCGATTATTGAGGGATATTTTTAATTTATCAGCTATCATATTCTTAAGTTTTCCAACAAATCATATATATATATATACTAGCATATTGGCCCGTGCTCTGCAACGGGTCAATAATTTTTTTTTTCAAATGTAAAAAATTATGAAGAGTATAGAGAATATATTAAGTGTCTTGGGTCTGACGGTAATGTCAGACCCAATGCGCTATTAGATATGGCTGTAAAACCAATATCCTTGGGTTTGGCAACCTAGAAGTCCAAAAGTTGTTAGGTCTGATTGGGTAGGAGGACCCAACGCTATTGGGTCCTGCTAGGAGATAGAACCCAACGTTTCTTTCCTCCTCTTCTATCACCAGCACCCTTTGAAAGCCGCCTTACAATCCTTCCTCTAGAAAAATCTCACCTGACTCTCTAACTTTCTTCACTAGAGAGTAAGAAACTGAATCGCATCCCTGCATCCTTGGATATAAGCAAAGTAGTCATGATCATCCAAAGATTCTTAATAGGTATAATCATAGGCTGGAGCATTAGGCATTTCATCGAGTAAACGGTTGACTACTAGAGCCCAGAGTGAAAAAGGAGGCACCGAATATAACAAAAATATCTTGAAGAGACTGTGGAAGGCCGCTCTTTTTTTAGCTTAGACTAAGGACACTGATTCCTTGTGTTATAATAGAAACTGCCCACGCGCAAATAAAAGCCCTCACAACTCTGTAGCTCGCTAACTTCATAGAGGATGAAGCAGGACCCAATGCTATCGGGTCCTGCTAGGCAGCCGAAACCAACGCTAGTGGGTCCTGTTGGGCATCCAGACCCGATATCCTTAGGTTTGGCTGCCGTGAAAAACCCATCAGCCTTGGGTCTAATGGCCAAGCTAGACCCAACAACACTTTTTGACTAAAAAACACAAAAGACAACACCCCATGATGTTACAATGTCGTTCACAGTTCAAACACTTTATATCTACAATATAGTTCACAGTGCAATGAGTATATGTTAATAGTACATGCATAATGTTTTTCTCCTGCCTTTTATATATTAAATTACAATTCAATAAATATATATTGCAATTCAATGTGCTTTTCTACTCTTGTTTTTGACAATATTATTTGAAAGAGAAAATAAAATAAAGTATGATTTTTTTGGCCTTTATTTATAACACATAGAAATAAAAAGCTTTAATTGGTCCGATGATGTACTTTAAAAGCCCGTAAGAAATGCCCAAGAGCCAGCAAATTAAAGCATTTGAGACTCGAGGAGTCAGATGTAGGTGGGAGCTCAACTAATCCCATATTCTCCCCTAAAAATAAATCAGAAATAGGTATGTTGACAAACAAATGCTATATAATGTGTCGGAGATAATAAATTTGGAGGGCAATTACACATGCAGGTATCGCAATAAAGAGTGTGTAGAGAAAGAGAGAGAGTTCACATAAATGAACATGGCTTTGTATTTGTCTAATAGACTTCTTATATCTAACCATGAATGTCTTAGAATTTAGGATATTTTAGGTTAAATAATTTTTTTTTATCTTTTTAGATTTTTTTTAATGGGTTAATATTAAAAATAATTTTAAAAAATAAAAAATATATATTATTTTAAAATAAAAAATATTTTAAAATAAATGCTATTATTATCACTAGACTACATTTCAAGTGTGATTGTGGTAACTTTTCAAAATGCTTTTCTTTCGTAAATATATTAAAATAATTTAAAAATATTAAAAATATATTAATTTTAAATTAAAAAAAAATTAAAAATTTTAATCACAACGCGTTTCCGAACAGTATTATTTATCTTAAAGAAAAGACATCGGACGTGTTCTAATTTGTTTCTTTAGAAAAAGTCTTCCAGGCGGCGAGAATATTGTGGTGCTCACATAGGCACGTCAACTACATCATTCATGGTGGCTATAACACCACGAAGCTTTCTAGTTCTCTTCCCCATCAGATTTTGAAACCATTGAACCTGGCAACGGGCCCATGAGATGCTGCCTGCAAAGGATTAAGTACAGGTGTAACTGTCTAGAAATATGATAATGATAAACTATTTACAAGATGATTTTGATTAAATTACAAATGTATAGTTTAATCTAAGAGATTATATGTAATATATTTAAAATTAGTTCAATTTAAAATGTTTAAAAATGATTGCATGCAAATTGATAAGGTAAAATAAAATACTTAAATTTGCAATTGAATTAAGAGATGTTTTTGGCATGATAAAAATGTTGTGATTGCCGATGAAGTTGGTTGTAGAAAATCCATCGGTTGCTTTAAAGAGCCTTTCGTAAGAGATTTGAGGAAATGACTCTATTGAGTATTAGAAGAGTGCTCCTTTTTTTTCTTTTTGAACCAGCAAAACAAGAAAGATGAGACAGTGATGACTCCAACAAGAGCACAAGGTATTGTGATTGCCAATAAATATTGCAGATGAGACATTTTTGTCTTCTTTGGCTCTTTGTTGGGACATTCAGGCAAATGCAATTCCAAAATTCGTCATTTCCAACAACTGATACTGCACTCTCGTTTGTGAAAACTCCCTTCCTCGGAACCTCCCCCTCAAAATTGTTATAGGAAAGATTTAAACTTATGAAAGGGATTGTCACAAGAAAGTTTGGAAGTTGGCCTGACAGATTGTTACAAGAAAGGTCAAGAAATTGAATTCCCCTCAAAGAACTAAATGATGAAGGAATAGATCCTTGGAAGAAATTATCCTCCATGTGCAGGACCTCGAGGCTGGTGCATCCTCCAAAACTAGTTGGAATTTCACTAGACAGCATGTTCCAAGAGACATCCAGTTCAGTCAGACCTTTTAGACTACCAATGGTTGAAGGCAAGGAACCAGTAAATTGGTTATGAGATAGATTCAGTGAAAATAATACAGAGGAGGTACCGAAAACTTGTTCTGGTATGCTGCCATTGAGGTTGTTTCTAGAAAGGCCAAACGACACCAAGTTTTTACAACCTCCAAGACTAGCAGGGATGGTGTCTTGTAATTTGTTATCATCTAAATAAAGGACACTCAACAATGACAGATTTCCTAAAGAAGATGGAATTTTTCCTGACAGTCTATTGGAAAAGAGTGAAAACTGCTCTAGCTTCCGTAGATTACCAAAAGAAGTTGGAATTTCACCAGTGAAATGATTTCGATCCATGTATAGGAAAGTTAAGTTAACTAGGTTCCCTATACCTGAAGGGATCCGTCCGACTATGTGGTTTCCTGAGAGCCCAAAATAAACCATATATGTTGAAAGATTTCCTACTGTAATCGGCAGCGATCCTTCTAATCTGTTGTTGTTGATGCTCACAACTTTCAACATGCTGCAGTTGGTCAGAGAAGCAAGAAACGCCATTTCATCATCTCCTCCGGTTCCCAGGTTATTACTTCCGAAATACAGTCCAGAGAGATGATGTAGTTTTCCAAAAATATCAGGTATTTTTCCTGTCAAACTGTTATATGTAAAAGAAACAATTTGAAGCTCAGAAGCATTGGTTAATGACCCTGGAATCGGTCCGGAAAACTGGTTCTGCCATAATGCAAGCCATTGAAGATGGGGAAAGGATAGGCCTAAATTCGACGGAAGACTTCCGCGAAATCCATTGCCACCCAAATAGAAAGTAGTAATCAACGACAGATTATATAGAGATGGAGGGATGAAACCCGAAAGTTTATTTTCACCGAGCAGAAGACTAGTTAATCTCTTCAGTCGGCCTAAATATTTCATATTTTCAGTATATTTTGGTGTTGTTCTCCCTTCTTTCCCTTCTTTTATCATTCATGTAAAAATATAGTTCTTCGTCAGCTATATTGATAGTTACAGACACGATTCAAAGTTCAACTCAAGTTAAAGCTGGGTTGCCATGTAAACCTATAAGTGTAGATATGTAGATTTATTCTAAAATAATATTGTTTGAATATTTAAAAAAAAATCTTTGAATTGACCTAATTAAATTTTCTATGAGTTTGATAAGATAAATTGAAGTGATGAGTTGATGAATTAAAGCACTGTTAGGGAATGCGGTGCATATCGTGTTTTTAAAAAATTAAAAAAAAATTACTAAAAATTAATTTTTTATGTGTTTTGGATTATTTTGATGCGCTGATCTCAAAAATAAGTTTTAAAAAATAAAAAAAAATATCATTTTGATACATTTCAGTATGAAAAACACTTTGAAAAGTAATCACAACCACACTCCTAAACAGGTTCTAAATCACTTTAATTTGATCACATCAACTTTGTATATAGATTAAAAATGAATCTACCTTATACAAAGTTTGAATCATAAAGTTAATTAGTTAATTTTATGAATTTAATTCATAATTAAAATTATATTTGGCTAGAGAGTAATTTTAGATATTTTTAATATATATATTAAAAACCCATTATACACACTTAATAGTTAGATTCAGGTTTTAAAAATTTGTATTTAAAATTGTGATGTATGATGTTTTAAAAAATGATTTTTATTTAAAAATATATAAAAATAATATTTTTTTATTTACTATTTTTAACATAAAATTTCAGTAAATCAAGAAAATAAAAAAAAAATTAATTTAAAAAAATTAAAATCTAAAAAATACGTTCCAACAACAATCGCAAGACTCAATTATCAAACAAACCCCAAACCCAAAATGATATTCTTGCTGGGCTCCAGATTGATACATCAAAGCCCTATCGCCATCCCAAATCAGCAAAGCTTCGACCAGGAAGCAAGCGAGAAAGAAGAGAGATGCGTGCTTCATTTTGAAGAAGATAAAGAAGGGGCACTTTGCCTTGGTCTTTTACTTGGAGAAGAAGAAGAGGAGGAAGAGCAGTTATGGACGAAGAAGCAGTAGTGAAATTTGTGGAGACATATTTAAAGAAGAAAGGGTTCAAGCAAGCAGAGCTCGCTTTCCATGAAGAAATCCAGCTGCAGCATCAACAACAAAACAACAGCAATAATGCTATCAGTATCCACTCGGATCCTGATCTCTCTTCCCTCCTTCACTCCCTCTCTCAGTAACTCACGAACCCTACTCTTTCTTTCTTTTTAGTTTTTACTCAGCTTGATGCTTTTGTAGTTTTTTTTCTTTTGTTTTAGCACAGAGTTCTAAATTGCTAAAGAAATAATGGGTTCTTGAATAAGTTAGTAGTCAAGGGTTTTAGCTGGTTGTGCACTGATTTTATTGTTGGAGAAGAAAGAAATGGCTTTCATGGGCAATGTGAAATGAGCAATTTTAGTGTATTTTTGTGATTCGAATATGTTACGAATTTAAGTAAGCATAGAGAGTGAAAAATTTATCTGCTTTTATACTGTTTAATTTGGACATTTTTTGTTTCAAGATTTGAGTTTTTTAGAAATGTATTTAGGGATTTAGCTGAAGTGAGGGAAGTAAACGGTTTAACATTAGTGAAAAATAGGCACTTTTAATTCACATTGAGAGTGGAAATTAGTCATTGAAGTAGTTTTATGTTCAATTACTTTCTGGAATTTCAATGATACTGTAACAATCCTTTGGAAAAAAGGAAATAAGAGGCACTTAAAACAACAATGTGTGCGAGAAACCCTCATTATGATTCTAAAATTGATTGGTCGAGAGTGAAGATTTTGAATAAGAATTTGAAAGTAGAAATGGCTCCTTGAAAATGCTCAATTTGGAGAATTTTATTTACAAGGGAATGAGAATGTCCTTTTCTTTCAAGTTTTTTAACAGTTTGGTTATTCATTCGGTCTGGAGACTGTGGTTATTCATTTCCAAAATAATTTTATTTTTGTCATTCAGACCAGAGGATAGTCCGGCACGTTACCAAGATGAGTATAGTAAACTAAGGTCGTGGGCTTATAGTTCGCTTGATCTGTACAAGGTAAACTAGTGATTAATTTCTTCTTTGTGCATGGGTCGACATGTACATATTTGTTTTGGCATATGATTTTTGTACTTTGCTGATGTGGGTTGCCTTTGAACTCTGCAGCATGAGTTGCTTCGTGTGCTTTATCCAGTATTTGTCCATTGTTATATGGACATTGTTGCTAAAGGACATATCCAAGAGGGTAAATACTGAGTTTTTTCCTCTTCTTTAATCCTTATTGAAACCTGTAAATTCCTAACTGGCTCGTTAGTGTGGCAGTTGTCTCATATTTTTTCTATTATCATTTTACATCCCCAGCAAGAAATTTTTTCAATAGCTTCCGTGAAGATCATGAGATGATGCATTCACGAGACCTTCAAAAGTTGGAAGGAGTTCTTTCTCCCTCTCATCTGGAGGTTAATACCTCTCTAAGATTTTGCATTACATTTTCCATTCTTAATTTGGTTAAATTACTTCTGTAGAAGATCTCATTATTTTTATTTAATTTTTTTTCTGTCAGGAAATGGAATTTGCTCATACTCTTAGGCAGAGTAAAGTCAACATTAAGATATGTCAGGTGATTTAAGGGTTTTCTTCTTTAATTTGTAACATATAAGAATTCTGTTGGAGTATATTTCTCAAAAGTTGGTTTTAACCCTACTATCAGTACTCCAACGAGCTCCTGATGCAGTATCTTCGGAAGTCAAAATGGACTATAATTCTCGGGATTGTCAATGAGCATATTAACTTCCAAGGTAAGTTTTACTTCCAAATTAGTTGCATCTGCATGTCCAGTTCATGAAGAATTTGGTACAAGTTCTTTTATGTTGGCAGTTTCTCCTGGACAGCCCATCTCAATTTCTGATGATCCTGATGCTGTAACATTAATTGGAAGCAGCCAGGATGCAGCTAATCAGATAAATAAAAAAGAAATACATTGGGGGGTGAGTGCATTCTTCATCTTGGTAGTAAATGAGGAAGTTATTAGTTATTTTTATTGCTTTTGTTGTTTAGGTGTTAACTTTGAGCTTCTCTGTTTGCTATAGTTGCTTGAAGATTCTTTAGAAGAACGATTGGAGAAGACAGGGGGTTTTCTCTCAGATACTGAAAAGATGGAAGGAGAAACCAAAGAGGGGGACATGGATGAGAATAAGGTATAATACTCATCAAATCCTGCTTCTCCTCCATAATTTCATTGATGCGGATTTCATATACTTAATAATTCTTGCTTATCTTTAATTTAATTTTGTAATATATGTTATTTCTACTTTGATTGTCCTATAGGTTTTCCTTTCTGTTAAAGCTTGAGTTATTCTTTACATTGATGTCTTCAATGTCTTATTCAGAAAAGATCAATAGATGGTGGAAAGCAAGGAGCTTCAATCAAAAAGTCAAAAAAGGATAAAGCTGCTAGTGCAACAACTAAAATTGCTCGTCCTGAAGCTAATACAGTATCTGCAACACCACGAGTTAAACCCGAGCTTCCTTTGCCAGTAATGTATTTTCTCGAATCCCAAGTCATTTTCTTCACTAGATCAATGGCGTTGTTGTGATATATATTATATAAATGGGACATGGATGGTGGTAATATCTACAAGGCTAACAAAGAGGAGGGTGTTGCATAAAAGGCCAAGGCTAAAGAGAAGAAAATGTATACGAACATAGGAAGTTTGATCCTGTCACAATCTTTATGGCTCCCTTTTATAGACTATTGAGAAGCCTTGCATGTTATACACATAGGAATTCTTATTCAACAAAGCTTGTTCAACACGCTTGAACACATGATATTTTACATCTTGTAACACATCATATGTGCTTTCAGGTGTGTTAGAATAAAATGGACATGTCATTTAGGCATGTTATGAGGACATGCAAGGTGACAAACTCGCTTTAATTAGGTGCTGAAAAACACGAGCATGCACTAATGTTTAATAACACCTAACCAAGGTAAGTTGTTGCTTTTCATGTCCTCAGCATGGTGTGAGTGTGACTATGAACAGAAGCTGGGTTCCATGGGGAACTTCTATGGATTCATAATAACTATACTCCTCGTCCCTATCAACTAGATTAATAAGGTTTTTACAGGCACGCTTGTTGACTGTTCAAAGTCTCATTTCCTTTATCCTGTCATCTTCCTCATTTGATTAAGCTATTATATTACCATGCTTTATCATTGACCCCTGGAACCTAATTAGGCTCTTTATGTATACAACGTGAGCTTGGTCATGCATCTTTTCCCACATGACTATATTTTATGATATCTCTGCTATAAGGCTTTTGCATGACTTAGGTCCAACAGGAATAAACATTTGATTCTCCTGCTAATATAAGTTAGTGCTGCGTTCTTAATTTCTGATAATTAATAAATTAACGGTTCCTTCAGGCCAACTGAGGTGGAACAGTCTATTCTTGAGGACTTGAGAAACCGTGTACAGTTGAGTAGTGTGACACTGCCATCTGTCAGCTTTTATACCTTTATCAACACGCATAATGGGTAATTTCAGAACTTATGTGTTTTTATCAAGCTTCTCAGTTTTTTTACATGATCAATTGTTCATTTTTTTATTTTTCTTCCAGTTTAAACTGTTCATCAATTTCACATGATGGATCCTTGATTGCTGGTGGATTCTCAGACTCCTCACTGAAGGTTGCCTCCCATACCTGACCCAAATCCAACATGTTGGCCACTGCTGTTGCTAATTCTGATTTGTGCCTTTACAGGTTTGGGACATGGCAAAGCTTGGACATCAAGCTGGCAATTGTAAGTCTCTCCAAATAAGGATTAGTTTGTTTGATAATTTCTTATTTCTTCGATTCCAGCAGCAGTAAAGTACTATACAAATCATCTCTTATGACACTTTACTAATTCAAAATGTATTTTAGACGGTGTAAATACCAAGTTTTGATGAATTGTTCTGTGTGTTTTTTGTACATTATCCATTTGGAAAATTCTCAATTATAGTCAAGCCAAAGAGCTACTACAGAGATATAATGAAAAAACACTGTAGATGCTAGTTCATCATAATCCAGAATTTTATATCTTTCTGATATGGTTGTCATTGTGGCAAAGAGGAGTTGTAATGGTAAATTTTTCTGCTGTCAGCTATTTCGCAGGGTGAAAATGATACTGCTCCGAGTGAACAAGGCCAGAGTCCAAACAGTGGCAAAAGATCGTATACATTGTTTCAGGGTCATTCAGGTCCAGTTCATTCAGCCACTTTTAGCCCTCTTGGGGATTTTATTTTGTCTTCTTCAGCAGATACGACAGGTATATTCTCTTAGATTATCATTTCACTGCTTATTTCTCTCTCTGCAAACATGAAAGTTTTCTTTTGTTTTTGATTTTTTGTTTATTTTATTTCTTTTGCAAATGGCTCACTGCTCTGCCGCAGTTCGATTATGGAGCACAAAACTCAATGCAAATCTTGTTTGCTACAAGGGCCATAATTACCCTGTCTGGGATGTTCAGGTATAAATGGGAACTTCCCACTTCATTTTGATTTGCTTTTTATTGTTTTATCCATCCATCGTCTTTTGATGATCGTGATCAAAATTGAGGAGACTATGGCAGAGATTTCCATAATACTAATGGCCATACCTCACTTCTCATGTGTTCATACTAAACTATTGGTGCAGTTCAGTCCTGTGGGACAATATTTTGCCAGTGCTTCACATGATCGCACAGCAAGGATTTGGTCTATGGATAGGATACAGCCTTTGAGGATAATGGCAGGTCATTTGTCTGATGTTGATGTAAGTAGCTTTTACATCTATTTTATTGGTCTGGTAGTCTGGATTTGGTTGCAACAAAGTAGCTCATGAGATTTAAATAGAAGAAATGGGCGAAATGCATTCTTCAAGTTAACCTCCCTCATAAATTTTTGTATCCACCGAGGATGAATTTATCATGTTGAGCCTGCTCTATGTATAATATTCAGTCAGCAAATTTAGTAAAATACTTTCCTTTGTTTTCTAATTCTGCAATATCAGCTACATTGAATTGGATTCCATATATTTCAGTGCTTGCAATGGCATGCCAACTGCAACTACATTGCCACTGGCTCCAGTGACAAAACAGTTCGACTGTGGGATGTACAAAGCGGGGAGTGTGTCCGCATTTTTATTGGTCATAGGAGTATGATTTTATCATTGGCCATGTCACCTGATGGTCGATATATGGCATCTGCTGATGAAGATGGCACAATCATGATGTGGGACCTCTCAAGTGGACGCTGCATATCACCTTTGATAGGCCACAATTCATGTGTATGGTCACTTGCCTTCAGGTGCAAATCCTAGAGACACAAGAAGAAATTTCAAAACAACTTTTTGGACTCTGTCAATATTTAGTCATTGATGGCTAGATTTCTAACAAAACCTATTTTTCTCATCTTGAATGCCAGTTGTGAAGGATCTCTTCTAGCATCTGGTTCAGCTGACTGTACTGTAAAATTATGGGATGTAACTACGAGCACAAAGGCCCCAAGGACTGAAGAAAGGTAAGTTTCCCTGTTAAAGTAGCTCGTTATGTTCTGAACTGTTTTTTTGCGGGGCCATTTACAGTAGTACCTGTTTCATTTAATCAGCAAAAGTGGAAATACAAACAGATTGAGATTGTTAAAAACTTTGCCGACGAAGTCTACTCCAGTTTACACTTTGAGGGTAATTCTCTAAAAGCTCACCTCCTTGAACTTGATTTCCTCTTATTTATGCCTTTCGATATTGGTTTTCCAGTATATAACCTTTGCACCATATTATTTGGACAGTTTTCCCGTAGGAATCTGCTTTTCGCTGCTGGAGCCCTCGCTAAAAGTCAGTGACCATTATTAAAGCATGATGTGACTGGACGGGTTGACCAACTGAAAATGGTCCGA
>Ga0325404_1001176_pt1 | contig 27675 bp, 13 predicted proteins | sample PopdelMetagenome_18_FD_205664 | JGI IMG/M metagenome (GOLD analysis project Ga0325404, IMG submission 205664) | Populus deltoides microbial communities from Bellville, Georgia, United States - Xylem-Control-R1 | ecosystem: Host-associated > Plants > Phyllosphere > Stem > Wood/Secondary xylem...
TCCCACTATATATATTTTTAAAAGTTTATATTTTATTTTTAGTTTCCTGTGATAACACACCAGAACAACTAAGAATTTTTATTCATATATGGGATAATTATCCATATAAATTCAACTTACAATTCTCTTAATTCTAACACTTCAAGTATTGCTAAGTTCATATAATATTTTGTTTCCAAGCAGCCACAATATGAAAACATTCCTTCAACAAAATTTAAAAAAAATTCAAGTAAAAAACAGGTTATATAACGTGCTTTGAATTTTCATTTCTTATTATTGTTATGATTTACCTTTGTATTTTCTGACCATTAGGGACGATAATTAATACTATAATATATAACTTTTATGTTGTTGTAATAAAATTATATCCTCGTTCAATTTTACCGCACATCATTCAGTGATGTTACTAAAATTTCATTAAAAACAAATTTCATTTACACCTGAATAAATATTGTATTTAATATATATTTACAATCTGTATATATTTTTTATTTCTTAAATTCATTATAACTATAAAATGATATTTATTACACAAGTCTTGAGTACTTGTGTCTGCTGTACAAACATGGGAAAGAAACAAAATAGAATAACACATGCTAGGCCTTTCAAAACCCAAAAAGCAACCATCATGATTCAATTGCTGGCACAACACTGTCATATCTAATCAAACGTGGACAAATAAAAAGAAGACACGTGTCCTGCATCTCAACAGTTGCCAAGAGGTTCTGGCTATTATGATATTAGAATTTAAGGTTTTGTATGCTTATAGTGGTGTCAAAGAAATGGTGGTCGAGTGCCGAAATAGTCACATGCTTCAATAGTAGGGTTCTGGACCTTCTGTGTCACTAGTAATTAGAAAAAAAAAAAAAAACTTGTTCAGAGTTTCACGATGGAGGTCAGTTTTAGACAGTTACTTGGTATTTTATTAAATTTGTTCTAGTGGTTTATATTTAATTTTTTTTTTATTTTAAATTTAAAATCAACTTATATAAAAATTATTATGATGTGACCTAGTTATATTGATTAGTCTAAAAATAATAAATATAAAATATTTATACATATATTATTCCAAAGTTTGTAATATACTAGTATAAATGAAAGAGCGAATTACCCTAAAAGAAACTAAGAGGTTAGGATTTATTTCTATCACAACTTTCTTCACCTTGGAAATTAATAAAAGAAAATAAATATATATCAAAAAATTATCGGGTAACCTAGTTCGATTGGAATGATAGTACAAGGCTTAACCTCGTGAGAAACCTTAAAATTTTTTTTTGGTAATAATCAAAATTTAATAAAAAAAACTATATTACTACCAAGACAATGATAATCAAGTTAAAAAATAATATAAACATAGTGAGTAGTGGAAAAACACATATACAAAATGATTAAATAAAAAAATACTCAGCAGTTTTTTGTCCAACATAAGATTACATCCGGACTCGTGTAAAGACCCATTCTTGTATATGAGAAAATATTGTCCATGCTGTGGAGCCATATTGCTCTGTGGTGAAGGATTACTGAAAACACTACATCCCAATCGGGTTTTTTGTTTTCAAAAATTAGTTTATTCGTTGATGTCCGGATGCCCCATAACGTGAAAGCAAAATAATTGCTTTTCGTTGGAATTTCCCGGTGACCAATGCACTCCATCTTTGCAGTAACAAGTCAATAGACTGAGGCATGCTCCACCTGCAATCTAACCATGTTGTGAACTTCATCCACAATTTCCACACATCAGTACAGTGCTAGAAAAGATGAGCTGCATCTTCGGTACTGCTATGACAAAATGAACAATTTCTTTGACCAATGCCTATCATGTGCATGCGGAGAAGAAACTTCTGAGTGCATACTCTATTCTGTAGCAGGGATCCAAATGAAACATCTGCCATAAACAGAGAGGAGAACGGGACAGAACCTGGGTAAACAAACCTGTCAAATATCAATTTGTTGCAAGTGTTAACAGTTAACCCTCGTGTGAGCATGCTTCCCGTACTCTAGTGTCCTTTTTATTCAAAATAAATTGAACCCCACATGACATTTGTTTTAGCTGGTCTAGTTGGCGCAATTCGGGTTCCTGTAATTTCCTTCTTCAATAAACCTTCCACTGCCACACACCATCACATAAATCTCCCATCAATACGTGAACTGACTCCTCTTTTGTTTCAGACAACCTTTTGTTGAGCAACCTTTTATTGTCCTTATTTTGGATTACTGAGTGTTAAGGTCGTTGCTAGATCTTACAATTTGGATGCTCATTTCCAAGGAAAAACTGCAATTGGATTTGGGGATAACTTTGCAACCAGGAACAGCGAGTTAAGATATATCTTCTTGTTAGCAATGATCATAGTTCTACGCAAAACGAAGGGATCGTGCAACAATAGATGAAGAGAATAAAACCAGGCATAAGCATAAGACATCCATGGCAACACGCCGAAGGGATTGCTTTATTGTTCTCCTATCCTTTCCTCGTATTGACATTGATGTAATCCATAGTATTAAGGTGACATATAATCTAATTTGTTAATTTTCAAGGAATTTTTGGTGCATTCAAGCTATATTCAAACCTAATATTATGTAGATTGTTGAAGTGAATGATTTGACTTCTCATACATGGAAACCTTGAATCTCTCTCAAAAGATTGAGATATAGGAAAGGATTTGCTAGGACTTGACAGTGTCCTCTCCCTTAAAAAAACAAATCGTGAGAGGTTTGTTTTTCAGAATTTATTTTTTAGAAAATCAATTTAAACTTTTCTATATTTATTTACCACTAAAAAAGTTGATCAACAAACACTTTCCAGTTAAAAAAAAATTTAACTTGATTTCCAGAAAAGTGTTTTCCTGAAAAATTTGGACGAAAAACACTTTTCAAAAGTTGTGAAAAATTTAAAAATATCATATTATTTGCTGATTATATCAAATTTGATTCTCAAACTTTTGATTGCTATATATATTTTGTTTTAAATATTTATTTTTTAATTTCATCTCTTAAAATTTAATTTTTATATTAACTTTCGTCCTCATTTTTATAATTGTTATTTGTTTTTTCCTTTTCATTTTTTATTGAAATTTTTTATGTATCAAATTTGGTACTCATTCTTTTAATTGTTACTTATTTTATTTGAAATAATTTATGAAATGTTAATTATTATTATTTTAATTTCTTCATCTTTCAATTCTTTTTAGTTTTTAGACTTGATCTCTATTATTTTGATTATTATTTATTTTATTTGAGATAATTCATGAAATTATATATTTTTTTCAATTTCATTCTCATTCAACATTTTAATTTGTAAGATTTGTTCCTCATTATTTTAATACACTTGAGAAAAATAAAACATTAATAAGTTATTTTCCAGCTCATTTTCCATGACATAACCAAATACTGGAAAATGTTTTCCAACTTATTTTTCATTACACTACCAAACATTAGAAAATAATTCACTTTCCCGGAATTCACTTTCCAAAAGGAAACTACTTTCCAGCAAACAAACGGGGCCTTAGGTCCTATCTTCAACTATCTGACCTTGCATGTCTAAATTTAGAATCCACTTGATTGCTCATATGCTACATATCAGATTAATTTTTTTAATATAAAAAAATTGATTTTAGTAATTTTAAATAAGTAAGAAAAATTTAAAATTTATTTGAATTCAATAAACTTAATTAATTTGATAATTTGATAAAAAAATAAGCAACGACAATAAATAAATTAAACAAAGAGAATTGACATTAATTAACTATAAAAAATTACTTGCCAATATCATATTCGATGTTGTAACCTAATTTTGGGGTCCCCCCCAAAGAATTATCTTCTTCTTTCAAAATAATCAAATCAAAAAATCAAAAAATAAAAAGCAACAAAAAAATAGAAAGATAAGGATGAAAAATAATGACAATTTGGCAAGAGCAGGCCGAGAAGGTATGTAGATACATAGAGGAACTAAACTGAGATTTTGAATAGAATTAAAAGCCTAATTATACCTCATTGTACCCAAGATCAAAATAAAATGTAGGTTCAAGGTCAAATTAAAAGACTATTGGACGAATATGCATAAAAATTAAGTTTGAGGACTTAATTAGATATTTAATAAACCAATTTGATATAATCATGACCCCAATTAAATGTTGAATTAAGTTTAAGAATTAATTTGGGTCAAATTAAAAGATTTAATTAGGCACAAAGATTTAACTATACTTTTAATGAGTCAAATTTAATGATTCAATTAGATGCAAAGACTTAATTATACTTTTAATGAGTCAAATTAATTCTATTAGGGACTTAATTGGTAAAACAATTAAGTTTAGAAACTTAATTTGGGCTTAATTGAGAAAATTAAAATTTTAGAAGGCTGAATTTTTTTCAGGCTCAATTGTGTGAAATTAAGAACAAAATTGTAAGAAAATCAAAGTTTAAGGTTCAATTAAGGGCTAAATTGAAGAATTTCAATACCAAGGACCTTTTTGCAAAATGTGCATGAATTCAGGGGCCAAATTTAATTGAAAATATGAGTGAAATTGAAGAAATTAGAAGTTTAAAAATTAATTGAGGATAAAATTTATAATATTCAAGACTAAGGACCGAGATGACAAACACGTTGGAATCATGAGGTGCTTTTGAAACTTGACAGGGGTGAAATTGGATTGATTCTTAGTATCAAAATTCAATTAAAGATCTAATTGAATAAATAAAAAAGTTTAAGGGCTGAAATAGAAAGAGAAGTTTTAAATCTAATTTAAACCTAAAGAGCCAAAATGACATCATTTTATTTAAATGAAACAACGTGTTTCGTTATTTAAAAAAAAATGATGTCCTTTTAAATGGTACTATTCATTGTCTCCCACCCAAAACAAGCAGAGACAACCTGTTTGGGGAGGGGATTTGGGCGCCATTTTTTCTTTTCAGTGTAATTCCAATGACTAAAAAAGCTTGCTTTCCCTAATCTTCTATTGAAGGAGGATCCTGCTAGCCTTGTTTCAGTCCTACTCATACTCTAATATATTTGCAAAGTTGATCCAAATAGGTTGACCCGACCAGCCATGACAATCCATGATAGTGATTTTTGGCCAATGGTTGAGATCCTTCCCATTTGAATTAAGAGCCAAGATTCATGTCCAAAAAAGACCAAATATCCCTCTTCATCCCTTACAAATAGGGGTGGATTTCATGTAAGAAAAAAAAACAAAATTAAGGGAGAAGAGAGGTAAAAAAATAAGCCAAAAAAGTTTTTTTTTGTTGCCAAACCATCTAACTTTCTCCTTTTCTAGTGACCACCATGAGCCACCAACAGCCTCGAAGGCGCCACCACTGACGAGTATGACCATAACCTCGAACTATATACCCTCTCTTCTCCTTCTTTCACTCTGTAACCTGTATGACATGAAAGTGAAACTTGCAGAACGTGAATATTAATTCATGTTCTGTAGGTTACAAAACTTACATGGTCACTGGGCTAGACCAACCACCATATAAGTTAGGTTAGATCCAAGCCCAGCCCGTATGGTAGGCTTAGTCCAGCCCATATCATAATATTTTTTTTTTTAAAAAAAGAAGCTTGTTAGGCTGTTTGTCAACCCAACAAATCAAGGATTGGGCCTGAGCCTGACCCATACATATGGGATGGAGCCTCAAACCCAATAGGCCCAGCCCATGTAGCTGGGTTGTGTTTGGCCCCACCTCATTTTTTCTTAAGAAAGACGTGTTTGCCAAACACACATTTAAGACATTTTTAATGACTCTAATTTATGCTAAGGGCGTGTTTGGCAAACACATCTTAAGCCTTTTTCCTTTCCTTTTAATTTGTCTATATTTTTGTGTCTAGCTAAACAAACCTTTAAAAAATTCAAGGATCATTTTGAAATTATTTATGGGTCCATCGCGTGTTTTTTCAATAATTTTTGCCTAATTTTTCTTAAAATATAAAAAAGATTTCAAAAAATTAAAAGAATTCTTTTATTTTAAAAATACAAAAAATATTTTTTTTCAAGAATTTCATCTAATATTGGACTGTAAACTTATACTATATGATACGGACTTGGTGTTAAAAATATATAGTTTTCTGTAAAATTTCAAAAAATCTAAAAAATTCAGAAAAACTTTCTCATTTCAAAAACACAAGAAATATGTTTTGTTTTCGTGCATACAACAAGATTCTAAAGGTTTTTAATGTATATTTTTTAAAAAAAACAAAATCACATTTTATCATGCAAAATGGATAATTTAATAAATTTATGATTATCCATTAGGGTTTGGCCAACATATCAAAAGTCCCCAAAAAAACAAATCAATTTTTTTTCTTTCTGATGAGAAAGATCTAGAAAGAGATACCAATTGTGAACTGAACTGAAAGGGCATTGCATCAATCTACTTCACGGAACTCAACACCTAAAACTTAGTACTTTCTTCGCACGAGTTAGAAGAATTGTTCTTTTTTTAAAAAAAACTATGAGTTCTTTTAGAAACTATAAATATAAATAAATAGTTATGTTAATCTTCACATGAAGTAAAAATGAAAACAAGAAAAATGATGGTACATATAGTAATTAGTGTAGTTGGATTCACAATGATAAGGCTGGAAAAAAATATCAAGAGAAAAATTATTAGTGTTTTTCATGGGTTGATAAAACTGGACTTGGAGGACTTGATGAGCCCACTAACACCTATAAGAAAAACACTTCAATGCTTAAGTTGGTATAGTATTTATATAGGTAACGAAGAGAGTAAGTTGTATTTCTGTGTAGAGAGAGAATAAATAATATTCTCTAGACTTAAATGTTCTTTAAATTTTGTTCAAGTCTTGTATTAGATTTGTATTGTGTTAGACTTGCGTTGAGTCTTGTGTTGTCTAGAATCATGAAGTCTTAAGAGATGAGCTCTGGCGTTGACCTACTTTTATATGTTCCTAGAGAGATGAACTTATATCGACTTTCTTAAGATAAATATTTTAAGAAATATCTAAGATATTTATGGAGATATGCACATTATATAAAACATAATGTAGGCCAAATTGGACTCGCCCCAGTAATTAATATTATTGTGTAGTTTTTTCATGTATCATCAAAGCCTCTCAATTCTTGCAAACAAATGTATTTGGAAGACTTGACTTAGTAAGAATGGGGGAGTAAATGCTTCTAATGGGTAATGTTATCTTTAGTGTATCATCAGAGTACTCCAAGTCCCGATGACACTTGTTATGTGTACAATTTGCCATAAAAACTGTTTGCGGGTGTCGCCATGGTGTTACTATGTATAGTCGCTAGCGTAGCCTTGGCATGACCACTGGCATGTCGTTGGCGCAACTGTAGACAAAGTTGCTGGCATATCGTTGTCGTTTCGTGAACCATGAAAAGAGCTTTTGAGAAACATAAGTGAACTGATTTTTTGTTCATTTTCCACAAATAGCGACAATGATGAGGCTGAAAAAATTCTTGGGAGAAAGATTGGGGATACTTTTCATGGGCTGATAAAATTAGACCTGAAAAACTTGACGGACCCGCCAATGTCTACAAGAAAAAACTTTGATGCTTAAATCAGTATAGTGTTTGCACATGTGATGAGAATAGTGAATTGTATTTGTGTGTAGAGAGAATAAATGATATTCTCTAGACTTAAATATTTGTTTTTCTTGTGTAAGTCTTTTATTAGACTTATATTGTATTACTTGTGTTGTCTAATGACATGAGTCGTGGAAAGATGAGTTTTGACCTTAGTTTTATTTATTTATTTATGTTTTTAGAGAGATGAACTTATATAGATTTTTACAAGATAAATATCTGAAAAAATTTCTAAAATATTTATAAATATCTTATAAATATCTAAGTTACAAAATATATAATATAAATATTTAAAATATTTATAAAAATATATATGGTATAAAACACAATCTAGACTTGATTGTACCCACCCCGTAGGCAGGTTTTTCATCTATCATCACACACCTTGAAGATAGATTGGTTATTTCTTGGTAAAAATCAATGGAATCAATCTCATCATTAAAGAAAGAAAAATAAAAGAAGGAATCAATTAATAGAATGCAATTGGAGTCCTTACAAATGTTCTTATGAATATTATTATAACCACTGACAAGTAACATCATTTTCAGCTTAGCACAGAGTCTGGTCTTATGGTAATCACTGAATCAACATGAATTTGGGGTTTTGAAGTCCTATTAATTTTGCTTCTCGTGATTGTGATTTATTCATCATCATCACCTCCTCTCTCTCTCTCTCTCTCTCTCTCTCTCACACACACACACACACACTCACTCTTTTGTGTGCATACAGCTAGCTAGCTATGTGTGTTATAAGGCTGCAACAATGAAATGGACCATACCATCATACCTACAATACAAGTCCTAACTAGCTTAGCTAGCCCTCCTTTTTTATATTTTGGCGAGAAAACAAACAAAAAGAACCATGCCCCAAGCTGATACATCCTTTAAATCTTCACAAACCGTTAGCCATATGAAACACAGAATGACAAGTAAATGGCATCTGAGAACCCTCTCTATACCTAGCTAGCTACAACTCCACCTTTTTTTTAAAAACCCTAACCCATTATAGGCCGGCTCATGACTTCCTTTTTCACGCACCTCTAGTTAGCTTTCCTAGCTAATTAGCCTACTTTTGTTACTAGTAATCTCTTTTATCTGCTATGTTAAATGTTCCCATCCAAGGGTACACACGCAAATCCTTTCACGGGCATTGCCATTACTAACTTTAAACACTTAAAGAGCACTACCAGCTACATGAGTAGAGCCAGCCATGTAAGATATATTCAGAGAAGGGAGTACTACTACTAGTACTACATAATATTGTATTGTAGATGTTGCATGCACTAAAGATCTCCTCATTACCAACCACCAAAGATGCTATGCCTTTATTCTTGGAGAAGAATTAAGATAAACGTTGTGCCTTCCATGCATCAATTATTGTAGGGGACGAGGCCCTTGGTAAAGATTATTGGCAACATAGCATAACTAGGTTTGGTCTCTTTTTTGCTAAAAAAACAAAACACCCATTGGGATTTGAGTAAGGTAAAGGCTGTTGCTAGAGTTATTACAGAATTATTTCAAGCCTATTCATCCAAGAAAAAAAAAATATTATTCATGCCTACATATTTCTTATGAATTTGCACTTCAATGAGCTGTCCAAGTACTGTAGCACTAGTATAAATTACGAAGAACCACTATTATTGTTCTACCTTTTTTGAACGAGCAAATCCATGACAGAAACTTAGATCCACTTCTTCCAAAAAAAATTAAGAAAATGAACAGAAGAAACTTGAATCCACTGAATGCTACGTACTGGGCCTACAGAAATTGACTGATACTCTTTGTTAAAGCCTATATATTGACAGCCATGATTTCGATTTTTGGACTTATTAGTGTTTGTCTTGTTGGTATATTTATTCCTTTTTCTTTGTGATTAAAAGAAATAATGATTAAATTTTTTGTTTATTTCTTGATGTGGTATCATGCTTTTCAAGAAATGTTCTTTTACTAGTATTTTTAATAAATACTAGTCTTTTGCACGAAAATATTGGTATACTATTTTGTAATATTTTAATAATTATTTTTTATTGAATGTTTATAAATGAGCAAATTTGAATATATATTAAATTAAATTAAATTATTTTATTTTAAAATCAATACAATCATATATAAAATCTCAGTATGCATACATGGTTTGTTTGATTGTATAACATATAAAATTAATTTTAACTATACTAAAATAAAAATTAGGAACATAAAATAAAATTACGGTTTGATATTATATAGTTAGTAGTTATTATGTATGTCTGATAATAATTCTTAGAAATAATAATTACTGAATTACTTCTGAGTATAGTCAGAAATTGAAACGATAATATATATATAAAAGTTCCACCTCTTTCTTTCGAAAAGAAGAAAAAAGGTTCTTTAAATTTTCTTTATCTTTTTTTTCACAATAAATAATGTTTGACCTCTCATTAACTCACCGGAATGGGAGCTTGAAGGAGATCATGCATACTAGAGCAGAGCACCTTTTTTCTTAATTTCCTACCGGATACGAGAGAGTCAGCTTGTCCAACATAAATACGGAACTCTCTCTCTACACGAAAACTAATGGAAGATTGGCTTGTCTCTAGAATTGCGAACATAAATTAACATCTACCGGTCAAATAGAAGAGGCTAGGCCACTAGCTAGTTGGATCCAAAAAGTCAGAACCCTCAGTAAACTCCATGGCTCCATGTTGATGCAAAAAGATGGTAATCAAATATCATGGATAGAAAATCAGAAATCGTGAATCATGGCATTACTTTTTGTCACAATATTATAATTATTAACAACCCTAAGGTAAGGTTGATTGAAAGTGCTATAATGATTGTTTTTTAAAATATTTTTTATTTTAAAATATATTAAAATAATATTTTTTAAAATTATGTTTAATATTAGTACATCAAAATGATCTGAAAACATTAAAAATATATTAATTTAAAGTAAATAAAATTTTTTCAAAAACGCTTTCTGACAACAATGTCAAACACTGCCTTAGGACAACACTCCTTGATAATGCTAACAATATTAATTTGAAGTATATATTGCATTTAGTTAGTGTTAACTATAGAATAAACATATATAAAAATAACATATTTTGAGAAATGAAGATAAAAATATAAAATAAATATGTGTTAAAAAATAATATATATATAGATTATATATTGGGATCTCATATAACAATTTAAGCTATTGGGTTGAATCGGTTATTTGACATGATATTAGAGCCTTGATGACTAGGTAGTCGCGGGTTTGAATCTCATCATTCTCATTTTATTTGATAAAAATTAAGCACAAGGTAATGTGAACCTGTACAAGTTTCAAGCCCAATGAACTTTCACTTGAGAAGAGTGTTAGAAAATAATACAAATTATATCTTGAGGCCTTATCTAACAGTTTTAACTGTTGAGTTGAATTGATTTTTTTAACAATATATTTACAAGATAATTTTAAAATTAATTTATGTTAATTTATATTAATCTTGGGCCCTACCTTTTAAAATTAATTTTACAAGATAGTGTAGACCTATACAGGTTTCAAGCCTAAAGGACTTTCACTTAAGAGCGGTGTTAGAAAGTAATACAAATTATATCTTGAGGTCTCAACTAACAGTTTAAATTGTTGGGTTGAATTGATTTTTTAATAATATATTTACAAGATAATTTTAAAATTAATTTATGTTATTTTAAAATAAAAGTATAGAAAAAATATCTCTTTTGTATCTACTATTTCTATACAATAATGAAATATTATCTTAATGTTTTTTTGTATGTTTTTTTAGGCCACGATGATCATATTATTTTCTATTCCAATGGTCAAAAAGTCCAACGCAACGGCCATTGATTTTGTGCAGGCTATCATTATCCTATTATTTTCTAATCCAATGGTCAAAAAACCCAATGCAACGACGGTTGATTTACCTGGCAAACTTTGTTATAGGACTTATCTCTCTCTCTCTCTATAGTTTAGATGGTGTGTTTTATTATTATTATTGTGAATTTTTTTTTATTATTAATGTGGATATTCAGATCAGTTTATGAGTACCGCAACTAATTTTACAAGATATATTCTACTTTTTTTTTTTTTTTTGATTTACATGGGGTGTCCGGGCCAGCTTACGCGCACCACGACTATTCTCCATGGCCCACTGGACATCCTGCAAGCCCAGGAGCAGGTAAGGCACCGCGGGGGTGACAGGCGTGCACATAGAGGGTCGAACCCGGGACGGGGGCGGAACAAGTCATACGATTGACCACAGCAGCTAGGCCCTCAAGTACATATTCTACTTTTTAATATCAAGTGTGATGGATGGTGAACAATACATAATATATATATATATATATATATATATGAATTAGGCTTGTATAATTCTAGAAGACACTCATGTATTTTGGCAACCCTCTCACAACAGGAGCATGCAGTTGTCAAAATCATGGAGCGTGTCATGTAGAATGCACTCACAAAAATTCCTTGGATTGCCTAGAAACCTTGGTTTCTAAGCATCAGCATAAATGTCAAAAATGGCCGACTTTCAGGCTTTGATTATTTTTGTCAAAACCATCCATTCTCTAAGATAATCATGTCAATTATCAATTAATACATAATAATAAGCATAGTTCAAAAGTCAACACATGATTAATAAGTGTTGGATATTGGGTACATTTTAACCATTATTAAGCTTGCCTAACACAACTGATTTTCATTGAAAATGATATCTTTCTAATCCAAAGAAAAAGAATTACAGAAATTAATTAAGCCTCGAGAAAGAAAAGAATTCACTTGGAGGATTGGAGGACAAGGACTTGTAATTTATTTATAAGTGCGTGTTTAGTATAAAGTATTTTTTATTTGAGAATATATTAAAATAATTTTTATTTTTATTTTAGATATCGTACACATTAAAACTATAAAAAATATTATTAATTTAATATATTTTTAAGCTAAACATATTTTAAAACGCACCCAGGTCCATTTCAAAACACAAAAATAAACTGTTAAGATCCATAGCTCAGCTAGCAATAAATTTGCTCATCTCCATCAATAAATTGACCTTCACTGTCTTTTGGATGATAAAAGAAAACGTGCATGGAGAACCTAGGCCCATTTTACTAGATATATGTAGCTTCAAATGGACATACATCAGGGCTACAAGGCTTGGGCCTCGATGCGTAATAATCGATTGGGCCTCTTGAGCATTATAATTCTCATTAATTTTTTTATTTATTTCAGTCGTCATGGAATCAAAGCAATTTTTTATTCATATTTGTTTTCAAGGAACAATCTTTAGATGAAAAAAAATTATTAGTGAGCAGTGCAGTTGTATAACATGAATTATTCAGGAAGTCTTTTATTTTCAGATATTATATATATATAGTGTTGAATTATATCCTTTTTTTTTTTCTTTCAGGGAGAGTATTCATTTCAAATAATTTTTATTTGAGGAAATATATTAATTTCAAGCCTGCAAGTTTCAAATCCAATGAATTTTTACTTGGAGGAGTGTATTAATTTTAAATTAAAAAAACTTGAAAGTATATTTTATAAAATAATATTATTAAAAACTTAAATTTTTGATTTACATTGTTCATCGACACTGCAAACATCAACAATTTACTGATACTGACCGTCCATCTCTTTGGAGTTTTCTGGGATTGATCCAGATGCTAGCGGCAGGAAGACGAAAGATTCACCCAGACACAAATTGTTCCCAACAAAATATATACTGTAAATAACTAAATAAATTGGAAAAAGAAATGTATATATAAGGCAAAAGGAATTGGATGATCCTGTATTGTGATTCAAACGTTTTATTTACATGACTTGAAAAATAACGAAAACATGAATACTTAAAATTCCGAAATAAAATTAACATTAATTCACGTCATTTCCTATGTTGCCATGTCCTTCTCTCTATGAATTTTTCCATGCCATTAATTATACCCATCGTAATCAGTTTCATCATCATCCATGGCATCATAGTTTTTCTTCTCCATATTCATCTTCATCAACCATGTCTTCCACATCCGACACCTCTTTTGTCCTCCCTAGACCACCATTGAGCCATTCCACCACCTTCATCATGCTAGGCCGATTCTCCGCATTGGTATCGGAGCATCGCATCGCGATCATGATTGCTAGGTTAAGCTGTGCTCGGTCATATCTTCCCTTCAACCTTGGGTCGGCAATATGATCGAAGGCACCCTTTTGAACATATGGTGTTGCCCATTGAACAATGTCACGCTTAACCCCTCCCGGGAGCTTCTCTAATGGTTTTTTAGCACTAATGATCTCTAAGAGTAAAATTCCAAAGCTATAAACATCACAACTCTCCGAAACCTTCCCCCACATCGCATATTCAGGAGCCAAATATCCTAGAGTTCCCTTTACCCTGGTGGTCAAGTGACTAACCCCTTCTGGTATCAGCTTTGCAAAACCAAAATCTGCTACTTTTGCTTGAAATTCAACATCTAGAAGAACATTACTTGCCTTTATATCCCTATGTATTATATGAGGATTGGCCTCATGGTGCAAGTACCTAATTTTCAAAGAGTAACAGCATAATTTCATAGACAATTAATTTCACGACAACACCTTATGATTAGATAAAACACACACACAGACACACATGTACACTCAGCTCAGTAGATTAAAACTATATGTAGATTAATTTACTTACGCTATTCCCTCAGCTGATCCTATTATTATGTTCATCCTCCGGTTCCAATCTAGTAAGCAATCCTCAGCGACTTGGCCATGCAGATGGGCTATCAAGCTATGATTAGGCATGTAATCATAGACTATTAATCTTTCGTTTCCTCCTGCATAAAATCCCCTCAAACCTAACAAGTTCTTGTGCCTCACCCTACCAAGCATCTCAACTTCCACCGCGAATTCCATCTCTGCCTTTGAGCTCATAGCCTTCAGTCGTTTAACTGCTATCTGAAAGAGTAAATTGAAGAGACTAGATTATATAGTTTGTTGTGCCTATATATCGAAAATCAAAGGGAAAAAAAGACGGACAAGATTATTGCCTCAGTTCCAGTACTTGTTTGACCCCAGTATACGCTTCCAAAACCACCTTCTCCAATCTTGTTATCATCATGAAAGTTGTTTGTGGCATGAAGAATCTCCTTGAGAGTGTAGATTTGCCATGGATATTCCCTGCTACTATTTTTTTTACTATGTGCAATGAAAACGAGGGAAAAATTAGTGCTAATCAATCATTTAATCTCTACAACCTTAAATTATGAGAGTATAGAACGTTTTCTGCGTAGCATACCTGATCTTTGGTTCTTCTTCGACTTCTCGGTAGACACAACAAAAACATTTCAAGATCATTTTAGAGCTAATTATTGGAATAAAATAAAAGGTGATCGAGCAAGAACAAGCATAAATAATAATGAGGGGCTCAAAGCACTAGAGGAGGTGTCTAGGGGTGAAGACAAAACGCAGCCTTGGAAGACAAGTATACTTGCTGGTGATTACTGGTATAATGGTGTGGAAACAAGATAGAGTTTGTCCTGAAGAAGCTTACAAGCTGCTTGTATTATATTGCTTGTTAGTTTCTATACATCTACCTGTCCCTCTGGAAATGTAACATTATTATTAATTAATTAATATTTAAAGCATTAATTTATATCTTAATATAGTTTACAATTATACAACTTGTGTACGAGTGACAATATTATTTAATTTGTGCTATTGAAAGTGACATGATGATCATTTTTTATGGACCTTCCAAATGATTGACCATCCTTTTGTAATTGCTTAATGAAGCTATTTTACAGTAATTTAACCATACAAAAGAAAGAATTGAAAATTCTTGTTTGAAAATCAAAGGGTTAAGTTAAGAGGTCATACATCAGAGATAATTACTAGCAGCCTGTTTCCAACTCTTTCAGACTGGAATAATTCCTGAACATGTCATTGAAGTGATAATTGGGGTATGAAAAGGCATCAACCAATTTCGGTTTGACTTTTATATACTGTCCATATTAAAAAATGAGATAGAAAACTTAGTGTTCTAAAGATCTCAAATTTTTAGATCCAAAAGAAAGAAAGAATCCATGAAAATCTTATTTTGGGAATCAGACATTTTTAACTCAATAGGTGTATTCTAAATTTACTTTTTTTTTAATTCTTCCATTGATGTTAGATATTCTTGGTGGCCTTACATTGTCATATTCTGGCAACATTCCTATGAAAAACGTTCAAGCAGTCCATTTCAAATTATTTCTAGGCTTTGCATATATGAGCTGAATAGGTACGCATTGATAGTGTTTACGATGTCCTAATTTTGCCCATAATCAATGATTTCTAGGCTTTGCATACAAACCCTTTAACCGATCTCCAGGCCCGAAGCCCGTAATATTGACAAACTTTCAAGCAGTCCATTTCAAATTATAAATTCCCTTGCCTTTGTAAACATTACGGAATGCCAATGTACTATTTTAGAAACTACAATTTGCATTCATACATGTATATGTGTATACATTTTGATTGATTGGTTTATACAATCTCTTTCTTTAATTCCTTTATTTAAATAAAAAAAGATATTTATACGATAAGATACATAAGATAATAAATAAAATAATAGTAACTAGGAATGGACCATTGTAGATGCTATAATACTATAACACGAATTATATAATTCGTGTAACAATGTTTAAATTGAGAACTTAATAAATGAATTTGGTGCGAAGACCTTCTCAAGGATGATTATTTGGGCTAGAACTTCAATGAAATATTCATATTCCTTGGGGAAAAATAAATGTGACCATACTTTTCTATACTATCACTTGCCGTACGTCTCCTTCTTCCAAATATATATAATTATATGAATGCAAGTGGGAATATGAAATGAATTCCCGATGATTTAACTAACTGAAAATGTTTACATCACTTGATTAATAAAGGATGCCATGCACCTTTTCTTAATTCATCTACAAATAGATTAAGCATACATATATATATATAAGTGTGCAAAGACATACACCAAGAGACATAGATAACAATATTGGAGGGAATTAAAAAAGGATTGATATATATGACTTATGACCAATTCAAAGTATGCCAAAATCAATCTAATTTCGAAAGCATGTACAAGATGTAGCAAACAAAACGTACCCAACAGCATAGCATACATCATATATAGTATGTCATGCTTAAATTACAATTCCATCATAGCTCCCAGCTTTGATTTCATTAATTCCTTACTTTGTCGAGGCTTACCTCATCTCCAAGCTTAATGTAATTACTTTTGAATAGTAATTAAAGAATATCAATATAGATGTTTACATAATGCATACCGCCACGAGGTTGAACAATTCCTTTTTTTTTTAAATATATTTAGTTGTCACAGGGGTGTTTTAAAAAAGAAAAAAAAATGTGATTCAGGTTATAGATCTGTCTGAGTTGAATAAGCTGATTTATTTCAATTAAACAAAAAAAAATGACAGTAGATATTGTTTTTCAAAACGAGACAAGTAATGCATCTCAATTTACAATTCATTAAATACGAAAGAATAAAATGGGGTAAAAAAATAACATAAAAATTTGATCCTGTTTAACTCCAATTAGCATTAAAAACTTGTAATCATAGAAATCATGGTCAAGCCAACCTCAAATATCCTACTAAACCCGCAAAGCAAATCATGAGATTGTAATAACCCAATAAAAAAAATAAAGAGAATTGTAAAGCTTTTTTTTCTTAAAAAAACTATTCTAACTTTTCAAATTCATGACTAAAGTCATTATACCTGAAACATTCTATTTGAAAAAAACTATTAAGTTCAATTTCTAATCAATCAAATATTGAAGAATAAAATTGAAATAAAAAATTTCAATTATGAAAAAGGATTATAAAAAATAGAAATTGATAGAATGAGGATCAAAATTAAAATATAAAATAAATTTATATTTGATTGAAGGGTGAAACTGAAAAGAAAAATTAATTTAGCAAAAGAATAAAAAATAAATCATAAGAATGAGAATCAAAATTGACATAAAAAATAAAAATAAAATTTTGGTTGAATGATGAAATTCAATCCAATAATAACTTTAAAAAAAAACTAAGAAAAAAATAAAAATCAAAATGATGAGTACCAAATTAAAAAATATGATATCATCAATTTGGATTGAAGGATAAAATCAAAACCTAATAAAACTTTTATAAAAGGATGAAGAAAAAAAAGAACTAAATTGAAAAATATAATATATGATAAATTAGGATTGAAGGGTAAAATTGAAAACAAATAAACTTTTACAAAAAAAAGCCAAGAACAAAAATTAGATATTAAAAGAATAAGAATTGAAATTAAAATACTGGCAATAAAAATAGCCAAACTATAATTTTTAATGTAGAAGAGAGAGAAAAAAAAGGTTCACCAGTGACAAATTAGACCATTAACACTGACATTATTCTACAGGAAAGAGAATATGATGGCACTTCTAATAACAAACATTAGGAGGCGGTGCCTAAAATGCGCGAGCACCTCTTGGTGTTGTAGATGTGCTTGTACTCTCTCTTTATAAAGAGAGAGTAAGGACATTGAAAAAATGTTTGAAACAATGAGTCTGCATTATTTTTTTTTAAGGTAAATTAAAAATATGTTTGAAATAAAAAATTACTAATTTAATATTTTTTATATGTTTATGATATATTTATATTAAAATCATTGGAAATCATCTATAAAAATTAATTTTATATTTTTTTTCTAGTTTTTATCCAAATGCATTTTGAAAAATACTTCCAAACAAAATCTTATTAAAGGAATGATATAGTTACTATTTTTATATAATTATTATCATTTTCAATATAATACTATCATTGAATTATCAAAAGAAAGTCAATCAACTTCTCATCATGAAGGTAAAAAGCTAATAAAATGTTTATATGTATGCGTTTGAAATCCAAAACATGAACAAATCCAATCACATCTCTGGATCAGGCTTGTACTACTCTAGCAACACACATATATAACTTTCCATGACAATCAACAACAATTATTTGGTCAATCACACCTACGAAATGACTCATGAATCATGAAAATTTCTTCCAAAGCTTCTGATAGCGTAGTGGTGATCAATGTTTCTCAAAAAGAATTATAAAAAGCATCGATTTGATATTTTTTTTATACACGATATCCAAACCAAGCAATGTATACTTCATTATAAACAATAGAAGTAAATTTGCATATAATCAGTAGCTTCTGCTAGGTGAACCCTAGTACCTTGATATTTCTACATCAGTGAGGTGTCAAGAAGACTGAAGCTTACTCCTGTATGGTTGCAGCAACAAACCTGGTCCTTATCATATATGTGAAATTTAAGCATCTCTCAGAAAGAGAAAAATCATGAAACCCTATGAAGAGAATGAATCACGGGAGACCTAATTAAGTTCAGTAAATTCGGGTTTACTATCATTGAATTGCAAGATTAGCCACTAGATGTTGTATGATGCTTATTGATATTGACATAACTGAGCAAGAACGCAAGTTAGGAAGCGGCTATCTACTACAGAGGGGAAGAAGTAGCTAAGTAATTTAACAGAACACTTCATGCTGGACAAGCTAGTAATTATCACCATGGTATTGTGACTTCTGGATAATAGTAAAGTACTTTGCATCTCATTCTAAAGACGTACCAAAACAGGTGAAGGCGCATGGAAAAAAAAAGATGATAGTAAAAGCTCTTAATTCAAAAGGTTGAAATGCACACACAGGCATGCATGAGACTATAAAGGCAACCATTATTCCCATATATACGAACAATAAATAGCCACATTAATATAAATCCAATTTTATTCCATACCAAACAAGAAGGTGATTTGATTTCAAATCATATATATATTGTCAAGATTTCAAGTTGTGTGTGCACATATACATTAAGGAGACGGAGATTAACATGTAAAGAGATCTGCCTTTTGTTTTGGATAATATTGAATGAACACTATGAAGGCAAAAAAACAAACAAGGTGGAAGGAAAACATGCACAGATTTTGCACAGACTGCAAAGCTGGGCCAGAAACTAAACAAACACCATCTGAAAAAACTACTAATCAGGGAAGAAAAACAAGCAGCTTCCTATATGTAAATACAAAGGGAACACTCTAGATGTCATCTAAATTTTGTCAAGGAATTCATCTTGTTGAGGAAAAATATGTATTCCTAAAGACCAAACTTAACCTTTTTATTTCCATGCTCAGTAATTTATACGAGTGTACTTCGCTTGTCATTAAGATCAGCTCTTGATGTTTTATGTTAGTGATCTTACCAATTCCACTTGAAATCTCTTACACACATATTTTGCGAAGAGTTCATGTAATTGAAACAATAGATTACACACTTCGTACCCATAAAAATTAAACCTGCAGAAAGTTGAACCAAATAGTTGCAGGCTTGCAGCAAGCCAACATATGTAAGCACAACAAATTTAAATCTAGGGTTATGAGGCCATTAAGGAACAAAGCAATAAACCGTTTCAAGACACGCATGCAGTGCAATTAATGGTGTCAATCACTCAGAAATCAACATATCTTGACAATGAGATCACATCATTAGTTTTCTTTGCAGCCCATCTGAATCAATGCAATTCCGATTGGTAGCCTGCAAAAGAAATTCACAAATATGAAGGCCAAATGGTGTTGGATTATCAGTGAAGTTGAAGCAAATTTCACTCAACTAAACTTAGAAAGAAATGAACTTTGGCAATGGCAATACCTGACACTGGATAGTGGTATAATGCCTTTCATCTTTTTGTGTAGAAACATAGCTAACAGCATCAAATCCCTCTTCAAGCAACGCTTCTAGCACTCTTGATAGAAGAAACCCTTCCTCTCCACAGCCTCCACTCACAACAATCTCCACTCCACCCAAATAAGGGCGAACCTTAACAAAGTCCAGCAAATTATGGCCTGAAATTTCAGTCCCTTGTTCAAAAGTACTTGAGTTGGAGAGTTTCTTGAATTTATCTCTCTTGGCACTTAATTCTCGGATGTTACTACTTAGATGCTTTATATACTTCGCAGCCTCATTCATGTGATCAGAGATTGAGCGCTTTCCCTGCAAGATTTCCCAATATATATCAACAGAAACCCTAAAATCATGTGTAGATCAAGAGCATCAACCTCAAGGAAAAGAATATGACGTAGCCATTAACACAGCATGTAAAAGTATGGTAATTAGGGTAGCCATTTCTCACAAATATTTGTTTTCATTTTTTTTTTATTTCCCTGCCATAATTGTGTAAACCGAGTGAAGTTATACGCTACTGTATAATGAAGGAAGAAATTAAGTAAAGCAAAAAAAGTTTCTTGACCTTGATTGATTCAAGAGGGAGTAGGTTCCGAAGTGAAGCATGAAGAGTGGATATATGTTGCCTCCTTTGCCGTTCGATTTCCTTCCGAGCAATCTTCTTCTCATCACGAATAATTTTTCCACTATGATCATTAGCATTTGAAGTTGCTAATATTTTATGTTTCTGAATTTCATCCACTGAGATGGTTTGGTTACTAATTCCATGAAGTGAATCTTGGCCATAGATGAGATCCTGAAAATCTTTATCAGTATCTTCTTGGTAGGGATTAGAGAAGATTTGGGGCCAAAATTCATCACTATTTTGTTGGAATGGAAACATTGAACACAGGCTTTTAAGCTGTATATATCTTGCAGCAATAATTAATAGACTTAAAGAAATGGATACGGTTGTTGCTAGAACTGGTTCGTGATCATTAGTCTAGCTAATATAACAAGATTTCCCTCAAAAAACCAACTTACAGTCAAGATGCTGAGAAAACGTGGCCAAATTAAAGCTTGGTATGTGGGGCGCTTTCACTTTGGTGCTGAAGAGATGGCAACCACACATGGCATTCACATTTTGGAGGGCCGTCATGTCGGTTTTATAATTTGGCTTAATCCATAAAGATTGAGAAATGAAGTGAAAATTAAAAGGGAATGGTAAAATATCAAGGAAGTTTGGTAAAAAAAATAGTGATTATTCCTCTTTATGTTTGTGTAGACAGAATCTCCCTTTATCCAGAGAAGAAGAAAAGTTATGATCTTAATTATTGCATTAGAGACAAGTCCTTGTTAATATATAATTTACCAAGACTTTGAACATTTTGGTGAGTTGGATTGAAAATGACTCCATGGAGTGTTAAATCAGAGTACAAATATAAATTTTGAACTCAATCTATTCCTTTTTTTTTTTTTTTGCACTAAAAGTAAATTATGTGACATTAATAGCGCTATAAGCACATTGGTACTCCACATATAATAAAAGAGAAATCTTCGTCAAAACCATAATTTTAGATGCAAAACATAATTTTGAAAACACAATCCCAAACAAAGTCTAGTGCCCTTTATATCTTTGTCTACAACACTTTGAGGACTAATCAATTTGGTCTTTGAAGTAATTTTAAAATCCCATAATGCCTTGATTTGTATTTGCTAAGAACTAAGTGTTGACATATCAATTTCAAAGAAAGAATGATAAGTTTATTTTATTTTTTTCTCTTATAATGAATACTTAATAATCCGCTAGTTATATTAATAAAATTGTTATTTGTCAATTTTGAATTTGTTTATTTCATATATATTGATTTGAGAATAGATGGCAAGCAATGTTTTCTTGGTCCTAAATTTAATAATAGTTACATGATTGTATAACTCAATTTTGAATTTCTAAAATAATAATAATATAATAAATAATAAAATAATTTGAGAATTTGATCAAGACAACACAAATTAAAAGTTTGGGGGAACTAATAAAGATGAAATTATAAAGTTGGAAGTCAATTTGGCTAAAAATTGAAAGAATTGATAAATTTAGGGACTTAATTAAACTTTAAAATTAGTTTAATTAATTCAATTAGAGGCTTAATTGGAGAAATATCAAAGTTCAGAGTCAATTTAGGTCAAAATTGCAAGAAATAAAAATCCAAAAATCAAAGTGAATAGGAGTTGGTGTTTTGTTTTCCTTAAACATAGACAAACGAGCCGTGCTTATCCTCTCTGTTTGACTCCTTCATTGCTGATGCATCTTCATCACACCATCGAGTTTTTTCTCTCTTTTCAATACCTTTGCTCAATCCACGCTAGATCTAGATCTCTTTGTTAATCTCTCCTGTTACTCTTTTTTACAATAATACACCTCTTAATTGTTTATTGTACCTTCAGCACCCTGCCAGCACCATATGGATATGCGTCCACGGCAGAACAGGTATGCTCACTTAAGTTTGATTTCTACCACTCCGTTGTCTTCAGCATCATGGGTAACATCTTCTCCTAATCTTGAACCTCTTAGTTTTAAGGAAGCTTATCAACTTATGTGTTGGTATAATGCAATGCAATTTGAAATTGCTTCTTTACATGCAAATGGTACTTGATCATTGGTAACTTTTTATCCTGCTATGAATATGGTTGGTTGTCAGTGAATGTATAAAATAAAGTGATGAGCTGATGATAATATTGACCATCAAAAGACTCGCTTGGTTGTGTGAGGGTTCACTCGGCAAGAAGAGATTGATTGCTTAGAAACATTCAGTCATGTGTTTAAATGGATTATTGTTCGATTAGCATTCACTATTGTCATATCTAAAGGTTGGTAGATTCAACAACTTGATGTTCATAATGCATTTCTTAATGGGTCACTTAGGGAGGTGGTTTATATGGAACAACCCATGGGTTTTATACACCCTACTATGCCTACTCATGTATGTCGCCTTCACAAATCTCTTTATGGCTTGAAACAAGCCTCATGGGCTTGGTACACACGACTAAGAGACTTTCTTCTTTCTATTGGCTTTAAGGATTTCAAGGTTGATACCTTCTTGTTTATTTTTTTATGGGTTGTGATATTTGTTATCTTCCTGTCTATGTTGATGAAATTTTACTCACTGGTAGTAACTCTACTTTGGTTCAACGTTTCGTTACTTTACTAAGCTCGGAATTTAAACTTCGTGATTTGGTTAGTACTTATTATTTTTTGGGAATTAAAATAACTCCTACTGGTATAGGTCTCAAGCCTAGTCAATATAAATATGTCCTGGATATCATTTACCATGTTGGTATGCCATCGTGCAAACTTGTTGATACTACAACCTTTGCTTCTAAGCTTGGATTGCAGTCTAATGAGTTGTTTTCGAATCCCAGTCGCTCTCACCAAATTGTTAGTGTTATCTAATATCTTATCTTTACTATGCCAGATATATGTTATACTGTGAACAAGGTCTGTCAATTTATGTATGCTCCTATTAAAGGTCACTGGGTTGCTGTTAAACGTATATTACGATATCTAAAAGGCACAACTTCTTTTGGCTTGCACATTACCCATGCTTCTTCGTTATTTCTTCATGTTTTTACTGATGCTTATTGGGTTGGTAGTATTGATGATCATAAGTCTATCGAGGCTTACATTGTCTTTTTTTGACATCACTATTATTTCATAGAAATCTAGCAAGTAACGAACTGTTGCTTGCTCCTACATTGAAGTTAAGTATAAGGCTTTAGTTGATAGCATTACTGAAGTTCTTTGGTTTACTATTTTTTGTCAGATTTATGTATCTCCTAGTTTTGTCATTACTACTTTGTGTAACAATTTGGGTGTTACTTATTTGTCTATTAATCTGATTTTTTATGCTCATACCAATCTTACTGAGGTTAATAATCATTTTGTTTGGGATAGAGTAGCAAAAAAAAATAAAATAAATTTACTCCATATTCTGTAAGGATCACCTTCAGCTTAAGAAGGTGTATTATATAATATGTTATTTTATACAAAATATTATAGACCTTATATAAGGTTGACTTTTGTTACTTTTGTTTCTTTCCCTTAGCCATATTTTTATTAGCTAAATCAATTGATTTATAAAATTCCAGTGTTTTAAAAAAAAAAACTTCATGATTTATGTATTTTTGCAGCTGGTTTCTACGAGGAATCCATTTAAAAGCGGGAACATCACATGATTTTTCTAAAGTTTTCGATCGGGTCCATGTATATTGTCTTAGAAAAGAAGGGCCCGATATCTAGGGCATATATATCACAAAGACTATATATAGTACGAAAGCATTTCCTTGCTGATGCTTCAGTTTTGGTGTGTAAGATTTGGGTACATTTCCACCATACCAACAGCATCAAGATTGAGATCTCGGGAGTGATATAAATCTTATATTTTATGGCAGGTCCATGGCTCTGGACAAGGTTATCTATAAAGATCAAGATTAGCCTAGCTGTTAGGTATCTTTGCTCTTCCCTCGAATGCATTAATTTATGTCTGGTGGTAGAACCAGCGATGGAAACGATTTCACATCAATACAATTGGACCCACTTTTTTTTTTTTCCTTTTTTGAAAAACCAATGAGATGCGTTGTATTCTAATTTTCTTTTATTCAATTATTGTACGGTTCGCTATAGCTAGCACACTCCTCAAGCCAAGTTCTTATTCCTTTCTTCCTAGGAGTCCTTCTCAAATAAGTTTGCAGTGTGTGCTTGTATCCGCAACATATTTTATGCTTAATTTTCAACTGGTAATTAAGACGAGGGATTTTTATTTTAAGGTTCCCAAATTCAAGTTCCAAAATATGCGATGTGGATATTTAGGGATGAGGGAGATTATCTTGGAAAGATTACTCCCATTATACAGACTAAAATCTGTCGGACGTCTTCGTGATCTATAAAGAAAATTCAATAGTCTTCTCAATTAATCATCATGTTATTAAAAAAATAAAAATAAAATAAAAGTAATACCTAACTAATCAAACAAGATCACGTAACAAAAGGCATCATGTATATTATAACTCTTTTGATGCACCAACATTCTACCATAAATTATAATAGTGAGTGGCTTATGTAGTATTTGATTATTATTTGGAGATAGTAAAGATTTAAGTGACATGTTATCCCATATATCTTGTTTTTTAACAATAAAAATTCATTCTAAAATTATTTTGAAAATATATTAATTTATTTTATAATTTTTTTTTCAATGCCTATCTCATCTAACATGCAATATATATATATATATATATATATGCAATTGTTACCTTTGGAACTTGGAATCTTGCAACAAGAGTATACATATAGTTTATCATAGAAAAGAAAAAAGAGTATACGTATAGTCGGTACAAATTAGGTGATAAGCAAGTTCATGCACTGCTTTTAGGAGCTCTTTTGTTTAATTTTGTTTTGCAAGTTCATGCGCTGCTTTTAGAAGCTCTTTTCCTTAGTTTAGTTTTATTAAAATTGCTTTTAGGAGCTATTGATGTACTGAAGCTTTCTCTTCCAAACAGCATTCTCCACTTAATTTTCCATCTTCGGAGAAGGTGAGATATCATATAGTTTTTATTTATTTATTTTGATAAGGCAGATTAAAAAAGAAAAGAAAAGCACCAAGCAGCCAAAAGTGGCAACAAGAATCATATAGCTAAGCAGAAAGAATTTTAAGAAATTAAACCTTGTTAGTAATTAATAATTTACTTGATTGAGGGAAGGTCACAAACTTACATACATTATTCTCATCCGAGAGGAAATAAATAACCATGGATTTAAAGTACTCGAGGGTCATTACTTTAAATTTAAAAGACTTGTATCACATGGATTCTTGACCATATAAACTTAAGAAATCCCATTTCTGCATCTTATTAATTCTAGATTTTCAGAATTACTTTCCATTTACTCCCTCCTTGACATGAAAGGAGAAAGTAAACCCAAAGTTGGGTTTGAGAGATATAGAAGATTCCAAGTGAAACAGTAGGAATATTACAAAAAAGAATTTAATGAAATCTGAGTAGTTTCTATGTGTTTGCTTGTTATCTCAAGTTGAAGCTTTCCTAATAAAATGTAAGGAATTAATAAATTATTATCTGTACACGAACAACAAATAGTTTCTTATAATATTCCTTAGACTAACTAACCTAAGATATGGTAGATGTGGGTATGACGAGGTATATGATTGGTTGTCTTAATCCAGCAGCTAGCTGACAGCAACAGCTAGCAACCCCAGATATGAACAAAACAAATAGTAGAAATGTAAATAGACCTTATCCATAGGAACTTTAATATGTCAGCTCCTCACTAAATTAATAGAAGCCTTCTTCCATATATGGACACAAATACCTTTTTGTAATGGAAGCACCATGTAATTAGAAAATGTATACACGAACATTTATATATACCCCCATTAAGTGAAGCATATATCTAAGAAATACTTATTCAAAATTCTGTAGCAATTTCCGAAAGAGAAAAGAAAATCCATTCTCATAGCTGAGAGACAACGGACTTTATAGTTTTAGTAATTTAACATGAGCAATCTTCATTTACATGATCAATCCTCACATCATTCCTCTATATATATGCCTGAAGGGATGAAATCACGTACGAGGCTGCTAGTTTTGTATGCTTTTATTTGCTTCAAGGTATCATAAATTGGATTGATGATCTTGAACAATCAGTCCTATGTGGATTTTGCTACAACTGAGAAAGTAAAGTCACCAATGACTCAATTTATGAGAATTTATATTGTATCAGTAGACACCAGTGTCAAGTAGAGGAAGTTACTATGATGCTAGCATCGGTATAATGTCGATGCCAATTACACTATTGGGCTTGGATAAATTCAACAGTGGAACTAGCCCAATAGTGTCATTTTACCGTATTCTAGACTCACCCGAGTGGAATGGGAGCCCCCTTTTTTTACAGAATAAAAGGCAGAATTGCTGAAAGGGCCTGGATAATTTTGTCCCACAAAACCCCAACGTCACGTGACTTCTACAATAGCAACTCATTCTTATCCGTCATTAAACATTTAGTTATTATTTCAGAATAAAAAATATAAAAATAATAAAGCCCGAAATTAGTTCAAGAGAAAAAGACTAAAAAATAAAAATAAATGAACTGTGATACCAAGACCCACAAGAAGATAGATTAAAAGTGGCCTGAGAAAGAGGACTAATAAACTAGAGCGTGAACATGGGACACATGTGGGAACTTAATTCATTATAGTCAATGAAATATGAACCTTCGAAGGCAAAGATACAGGAATGCAATGAGACGTAATGTGAACCGTACATGAGAAAGAAAGTGCAAGCATGCTCATGTCCACAAGATATTCTGCACCGTACATGAGAAAGAAAGTGCA
>Ga0325404_1001177_pt1 | contig 27655 bp, 7 predicted proteins | sample PopdelMetagenome_18_FD_205664 | JGI IMG/M metagenome (GOLD analysis project Ga0325404, IMG submission 205664) | Populus deltoides microbial communities from Bellville, Georgia, United States - Xylem-Control-R1 | ecosystem: Host-associated > Plants > Phyllosphere > Stem > Wood/Secondary xylem...
AAGTTCTTGAAGAAAACAAATCATAATGGGACCTTAAATAAACATGGAGAAACATTTTACATGAAAACCGTCATCAATTGCTAAGACGATAAGGGACTGAGATGTAAGTTTTTAAACAAAAGGGATCAAATTATAACATTATTTGAAAATAAGGGATGAAATGAATGATTATATTCATTAATCCATGTGGCTTTTTAACGTAGGCGAGGACGTTAGATTCCTTGGCTTTTTTTTATTTAAAGCCGCGGCCGCCTTCTGCCACATCTATTTTGGCTTTTCTTTCGTTTTGGATCAGCCTTAGCCCTAGCGGAGACTTGTTAGAATGTGTTTGGCAGTGTAGTTGTAGTTGTTTTTTAAATAATTTTTTGTATTGAAATATATGTTAATGATTTTTTTTATTTTTTAAAAATTATTTTTGACATCAACACATCAAAACGATCCAAAAAGTACAAACCACACTCAATTTTAATTAAAAAAAAATTCAAAATTTGATGAAACACAGATACAAATACAATACCAAACAGACCCTTAAAACTTTTGATTTGAACAAGAAAGTACGTCCGCATCGGCTTTAGGAAGGGCCTTAGCCTTAGCTCCAAGATCTCAGTTTGCATCAGGATTTCAGTTCTCACCAGGAGCCGATTGCTCTTAAGGATAAAGGCTTGGCTTATTCTCATTTAATATTAGTTTTGTCTGTTCATTTGCTCTGATCGCAGAGCCTTTTTTTATTTGGCTTGCAATAAAGCTAGGCTACGGTCCTAGTCGAGGAACTCCCACTGTCGACTGGAATTCTCATATGAGAATATTGTTATAGTTTGTTTTTATGTTTTAAAAAATTTTATTTTATTTTTGTTTTAAATTAATATTTTTTTAATATTTTTAAATATTTTATATGTTAATAACAAAAATAATTTTTAAAAAATAAAAAAATATTATTTTAATATATTTTTGAGTGAAAATTATTTTAAAAAACAATTACAATTATACTTTAAACACGTGTGTGTGTGTGAGAGGAAATTAATTGGTGTTTTTAGAAATTAATAATTATATATATATAGAGGTAATTATAACTTAGTTATTCTAGTTTGGCAAAACAAATTAAGTACACCTTATAATTTCATTGAAGGCATTTATAATTTAATTATTTGTGTCTATTCATGTTTTTTTTTATTTTTTAATGAATTAAATAATTAATAGATAAGATAAAAAATTGAGTTATTGATATTTTTAAAACAAAATATGATTGATTTATACATAATAACAATGATTAAGAAAAAAATATATAATTTGATAAAATCATAGGGAGGGACTATCTGATTAAACAATTAACACACACAAAATCTCGTAACAAAATGGTTGTGAATCTATTTACAAAATACTATTGATTATAATAGTACAATAATAGATTTTTCCTTCAATCATGATACATTTGAACTAGTAATTAGAAGCAATATTATTATTTCACCATAATTCAATTATTATTTTCAAATTATACATAGATTAGTCTTTTTTAAAAAAAAAAACATTGCAAAATAAAATCTTTGTTACCTCGAAGGAAAAAAAATTACACTCAAAGGCTTTAAAATCTTTTCAATTTTTTAATATAATAAAATTACTTAATTATCCTTATTGAAAAAATATACAAAACTATCTTGATGGGATTTTCCATCATTTCATTCAAGTTTTTTAGTTAATGTCAAGTTGAATTAGGGGAATTTTTATATTTAAATAAAAATTAAATATTATTAAGAAAAACACTACCTAGCTCATTCAATGCATGCGCAAACAAGTGGGTGGTAGCTGTGCTTTTTAAGTGGTGCGTGCAGGGTTATCTCGTAACCAAACATCACCATTCATGACGACGTTTGAATCATCTTCGCCTTCCCTTTGTAATGTGGCGACGCATGCGGCCAATGGACCTCCAGTTTGAAGACAACAATCTTTTTTTTTATTTTCTTTTTTTTTCTCTCCTCCTCAATTTTAATGTCTTCCTTTCTAATATTTCAACTCAACCCTTTAATTTGTTATTCTTTCAAATTTAATCCATGTTCTTTTTATTACTATTTATTTTATTTAAAATAATTTATAAAATTAAAATTTTTTTTCTATCTTTTTATTTTTAAAATTTGATATGGATTTTTCTAGGCTATAAAATTGTAGGGAACTAGAAATTTGACATCATTCTCTTAGAAATCAAAGAGTTCACAAGAACATTTCTAACCCTTTCTCCCTCTCCTCCATTTCTCACACCATCTCCAACGATAAAATCGACTGGCCACCGACACTGTGGATAGTAGCATGACCACCACACCACAACCATTTCCAATCGATGTCAATCTCTTCATTTTCTAGTTATGGCAGCCCCTTATTCTTTTCTATTTTGGCCAAAACAACCCTAACCATCCACCACCACAACCTTTTGCTAATTGGCTCCACAAAAACACACCGAGCACTGTTTCTATCATTAATATAGATCTTCACAACAATAGCAAGCAGTAACACTCATCGGTGACGAGGGAGAGAAGAGGAAGAATATTGAAACTTGAAATGGCTTGATCTCTCGCCTCAAGGGATGGTGAGCTTCACAACCAATATAGGAAGAAATATGAGGTGAAGCCTCTTTTAATCCACCCCAAAACGTGCAGCCTCCATCACTTTAGCATGGATCCATACGCCGATAGGCTTATTTCTCATATGCACATGCCGGCCACGCACCACCGTGAACTGAGACAGTTCAAATTAATCTCAGCAACTTCTTTCTCCTATTCCCTCAATTTTTTTAAGGATGACTTTGAACCCCAAATGATTATTTATTATTTTTTAATTAATCAATGAATCATTTATTTATTATGAATGATTGTGTATTATCATTTAAAGTGTTGGGATCACACAACCAGCCCCTGATAAATGAACCACTGTTATATTTGGATGTTAACCTAAAAGATAGTGAAATTTCTTGGTGCATAACTTTATTGCATGCAAATATTTTCAAATTGTTTTTTTTTAATCTGGAATGATAAATAACTTTATTGGTATTGTTGTTATTGTTAATTTTTAAAAAAAATTGTATGTATTAAGAGTTTTATTAATCACGAATCAACTATGATAAATGAATCCTGTTACCGGGTATTATCCTTAGATGTCAACCAAAAAGATAATAAAATTTCTTAATACATAATATTTTTTTTTTGTGTGTGTATTTAAATCTTTATTTTATCATGTTTTTCCTTGTAATTTTTTTTGCATATTAATCGATTTTATTATCCAAATATAAACACATTATAAATGAATTATCATTATGCATTATCCTTGCAATCTAGTTATGTATTAATTGAATTTACTCAAAAAACAATCCAAGATAAATGAATTGTGACTCAATGTTACCTTAAGAAATTATCTAGCGGGTAATAAAAGTGATTAATACATTACTTTTTATTTTATAAAATGTGTGTTTTTGTGTGTGTAAAAGAATAATAATGGTTTTTCTTCTTTTAATTTGTGGGTACAAGCTTATAGGCTTGATAGTGTCCTAGACAGTATCCTTCTAAGCTATTATTTTATTTATTCATTTAGTCACCTTCAAAGAGGCAGAGTCACATGACAAAATTAATTTTAAATTTATAAAAATATAAATTGTAAAACCTTAGAATTATTTCAAGTATTCATTTGTTACTTGATGTTGAATTTTCTATGTTCATATTGGTATGTATGAATTTATTTTATGTTCTTATTTTTTAAATATTTTTTTTTACGATAAGAGCGAATTTAGATTGGATCGATACAATTTTAAATAGGTCCACGAAATATGAGTAATGACATTCTAGACTTATTTCAATCATATAATTTTAAACAAGTATATACCTATTATTTGTTCACATCCTCTTTAATCCAGTGCTTATATTTCAGAAGTGATTATTGGATATTAAATTACTATCTTAAACCTTAGTTCTTTTATCTTTAATAACAAAAACACTTATATACTTTAGACAAATGCTTAGCATGTTAGCATATTATGTACTTTTATTATTAAAACAAATAAAAATTCAGCTTATCTCTAATTATATATATATATATATATAATTAGAGTTTCTAAAAAAATAAAAACAAATTAATTTTTTTTAAAAACACTTTTTAAACATAAAAATAAACATATCCTTCGACTTTCAAATGCATTCAAAAACCACAAATTCTATACTATTTTTTTCTTGTTCTACATAATTAAAAATAAATTTTTCACTGTGAACAAAAAAACCACAATAATTTTTCACCATATCAAATAATAAGATTACAAAATTATTCCCTAACTTAAGTATGGGAACACATAACACTATAAAGCCATTAACTTGAATCACCACAATAACAATTTTTTTTTTTAAAAAAAAAAAAGAGCTCATTACTAAACAAAACGAATACCAATGAAGCACTTAGTCATTGTGACCTGTTTGTCAATAAGCCCAAATTCATATACTTAAAAATTCGTCAGTCCAACTCCAGCTTATCGGGTCAGGCTTAGTTAAGAATTCTGGATCTTCAGGTGCTTGTAAAGCTCTCTCTACCTCTCCTGTTGTCAAGTAAGGTCTTCAAGAGGCAAAGAAAGGTTCTTGTCAAAAAGAAGTCTAAATCTTAACGTATAAAACCATTTGACCCCTTCACCATTTTACAATGTTTTTTTTTTTTTTTTTCATTAATTTTTCCCTCACTCTTGTATATTCCACCAGCTAGGACTTCAAGCGAGTTCAGAAGTATATGCTTTTTAGTTGCAAAAAAAATTTAGAGTTCTTGATCATTTTGAAACAATTTTTGTAAGATGACGACTAGAAAATAGACATATATAAATAGACACACCGAAGAAAATATTTTATCAGTAAATTGCGATGAATCTTCCCAACTTAATATGCCCCCACAGTAGCCATCGATAAACACCGACAAAAATATTCTTTCAATAATTACAATGGAAAAAGGAACAATGAAAAAAAAAGGTAAAAAGTACAATAACACGTTATTTTTACTGACAGAATTACCAATAGATTTAAATTCACTAATAAATCCATTTGTAATATTTAATTTATGACCTAACGAGCGACTCTCCTCTCCCCCTCCCTCTTTTCTTCTTCTTCCTATATTTTTATCTAGGGGCTAAATTGAAGAAACCTACAGCCAAGGGACCCAATTGGTTAAAATCTAGGATGAAACTGAAGAGATTTAAAAGTTCAATGGTTAATTAAGGGCTAAATTGAAGAAATCCAAGACCAATGATCAAAATAAAAAAGACGCTGAAATTTGAGGTTGAAATTAAAGTTCATCAGTGGAAAAATTGCACAAAATTAAAAGTTTGAAGCCAATCAAAGATGTAATTGAGAGAAATTACAAATCAAATAACTAAATTGAACTTTACCAAAACAGTGTAGTTTTGGTTACTATTCATCTTCTGCTTCATTTTTTTCCTGAAAATACTGCTCAATGGGCTACTTTTTAAGAACCTTTAATGCTTCATCTCTCTACCAAATTTGACAAAATTTACACGGAATGATGGCTTGACATTTAAGTACATCCCGGTATGGTCCTTTCTGACCGATCGACACCACAACAGCTATGGTATTGGCCTAAAAAGATCAACTTAGACAGCCTTTAACTGTCAAAGTTGACGGTTCATGATGGCCACCTTGAGCCAACAATTGGGATCCTTCAAGATTGAAATCAAGGGTCAAGATTTGGCACTGTTAAAGATAAAATGTTTGTCTTTCACCTCCTATAAATAAAGATGGATTACATGCCCTGAGCATAAAAAAATCCAGTGCAAATTTTTTTAAAAAATAGCCCCTTAGTTTTTTAGTCCTTATCACTTTTTTTCTTTTCTGCCACCACGACCTTGACCTCTACAGCCACCAACAACCTCGCTACATGTTTCTCCACTAATAGCTCCCACCACGAGCTACTAGCTGGCCACCTCCATGTAAGGAATAATCGTTGCAGGTTTTTTTGTTCTTTTCATTAAAGGCTTTTCTTCCATTGGTGCCACCTCTAGCCACACCGTGCACCACTAGTAAGACCACCAGCCATAACCCCTTTCTCCAGGTGAAATTCTTCTCCCCCTTCCACAAGATCAGCCATGGTATGTATAAAGAAAATTTGTCCTGCATGCAGAAAGCAATTTAATTAATACGGTTGCTGGGTCGGGCCAGCAACCATATGGGGTGTGGGTTGGAGCTGTTTTAGCGATGGGCTGGGCAGGTTCCATCCCATCAAAAAAAAAAAAAGTTAGGCTGAACCCAACCTGAGTTAGGTTCCATCCCATTAAATATAAATATTTGTTGGGTCGCTAGTCAACCCAACCTGACTAAGTTAGGCTGAACCCGTTTCGGTGTAGCCTGAATAGTGGGTCGAGTTCCCTCCAATTTATATTTAATAATAATAATTTCAAGAATCATTTCAAACAAATATTTATCAGTAATTTTAAATTACTAAATCATATCACTAGGATAAGTCAAAATTAAAGATATGGGCTGCATATATATATATATATATATATATATATATAAACACGCAAGAAAAGGGACACTCATAACACAAAACTATGATGATTTTGACAAAATTTGCATGATTTTAGCCTGTGTGGGACATAAGGCCTCGACGAGAACTCATAACACAAACAAAGGATTAAATAACTCGGCACTGTATGATAATATTTTTTAAATAAAAATTATTTTTAATACTAAAACATTAAAACATTCGAAAAACACATAAAAAAATTAATTCAAAATAAAAAAATCAATTTTTTTTTAAAAAACTTTTGAAATGCAATGCTGTGGTTTTGTATCATGATCAGAGTCCTCAAAATTGCTCATCACAAGAAATAAAACAAATACCTCGAAATAAAATTATGGTGATTTTACCAGTTTACTTCTTATGATTCAACTTGTGATACAACAGCATCATTGTAAACTTTTGGCACGTGAAAAAGGCATTTCACATGTGTTGAGATTTTTCAACAGTGTCCGTGGGATGATGGCTCCTCAGTAGTCGCAATAAAATTGATAGCGACTTTACGACAACGTTTTCCAAGTGATATGATCATATCTGTTTGAAAAAAACACGCTGGCGATTATCTTGTTCACATTTCAAAATAAAATATTGTCTGTTTATTCCACTTTTTCGTGCTCTTTTTTAGTTAATTCTCAACAATTCGTTAATGAAATAATTTTTAATGTATTTTAAATTTAATGTATTAATTTTGTCTTAATTTATTTATTTTTATTAATCTCAAAACTCACTTGATTGCAGCATATTATGATCTCCATCATGTGGGGTATTCTGCTAATTATTTTGTTCGAGATGTCCATTGCTTTGGACGGCATGGCCGACTTGCCCGAGCCTAAAAATTGAATACATTGCCTTCGTGGAAAAGGAATTGCAAATTTGTCTATCTATTAGTTGTAATAAATTGACTTCCATGTCACTTTTTTATTTTTTTATTTCAAAAATATCTTAAAAAACTGAATTTTTTATTAATTTTTTTAATGTTTTCATCTGACGATGTTAAAAATTATTTTTAAAAAATAAAAAAAATATTATTTTAATACACTTTCTAGTAAAAAATACTTTAAAATATAACTACAATCACACTCTGAAATCACCCCAATAAATCCTACAAGTAGCCCTGCTTACAATTATCACTAGAGATTATAGAATTAAATCATGCATATATCTTCAGACAAGCTAATACCTATAACAGAAAAAAGGAAATTTATAATGTGAATTAATATGTTTGGAAGGAATTCTGCTTGTAGATTTTATGAAATCAATTCAATTGATATTTTACTACTCCATATAAACTATGAGCATTCAATAAATAAATCATATATATATATATATATATGAAAAAAAAAAAAAAAAAACAAACAAACATGTTGAGAGTGGGATTTGAACCCACGCCCTTTCGGACCAGAACCTTAATCTGGCGCCTTAGACCAACTCGGCCATCTCAACCATGGCTGCCATCTCGGTGGAATTATACATTATATTAACACGTTAGTGTTTTGCTGAACGCTTGCAGACAAATCCTAGTTATCATTGAAGTCTAAAGACGAGTTAAATCGCAGGTCCTAAATCTAATGGCAGGATTTAAAATGTCTTACTTCTTTGCTTAAAGCCCAAAAACTACATACAAATCAAGCGTAGTAGGATTGCAACCCCTAGTATAATGCCTTGATTGAGTTTTAAGGATTAGGTATATTTCTCATATTCGATTTCCATCACTTTTAGACATAAACATAGATTTTAGTCCAAGATTTTCTCAACAATTATTATATGCGTTCCATCTACGCAATTGCTTAGCTGGGACACAAGTTTTAAGATAGCACAAGCCGAAGAAAAAACACGAAATTATGCTAGTTGACTTCGAGCCCCTTTTTTTATGTTTTAAAAATGTATTTTTTTAAAAAAATGAAATTATAAATGCTCCACGTCTCGTCAATTCAATTTAACAAGGACTGCGCCTCCTAGAACCACAGTATGCAGAGGATCTCCTCTTCGACCATATTATTGCTAATTTTGAGTGTTCCGTCCGAACACCGAGTACAAAGGAGTTGCTTGTACGATTCGCTCGCTAGTAGGAAAAGGTGTGAATCAACTAGCTGTACACCTTGCTGGAAGCTATGTGATGTGACTAAGGATGCTTGAGAGTGTGTGGGGAATAAAGTGATCGTAGAAACAGGCCATGCAATATAGGCAGTGATCACAAAGTCGGCAACTTTATTTTGGGAGCCAAATGAATATGTTGAGATGGACTCTTAGGTAATGAGTAACTTTTGAGTTTTAAATGGGTTGATTTTGTGAAAAAAATAAACAAAAAGGAAAGGAAACCTAGTGTCTTTTGAAGTATGAATCATATCATCAAAGAATGAGATTTAACTTATATAATTATTGGTGAAGTTTTAAACTTTTAAGAACTAAAATTTTTTATTGTAAATTAGGTATCTCACCAATCATATTATACCTTCATGATTTCTTATTGTTTGACTCAGTTTTGCGCTAAGAGACCTTGTGTACACCTGGTTATTCATGAGTGCTCTAAAGATTTGTTAGTATCTAATTAGAACAGCCCCACTCCAAATTAACTCATATAGGTTATTCCATCAAGTATTCATTGTAATTTGAACATTATCCAGAAGGAATATGAAATTCATTAAGAATTTTTTAGTTCACCCATTATTTAATTACACTCTAGCACTATTCTCATATCATAGAAAAGAACTTATTTTATAGAGCTACACAATCATATAGGTTAGGTTACCATCATTTTGATTCCTCGACTAGCATTAGTTTTATTCCCCTTGATTTCTCGAATATCATCTTTCTACCAAATGATTTAGTCAAAGGATCAGTCAAATTCATTTTTAACTTCATATAATCATATGGAATAATTATATCTTTTGACAACCACTTTATAACATCATGTCTTAATTGAATATATTGATTTTTACCATTAAAAGATTTATTCTTAGCAAAGGCTATTGCTGCTTACCAATCACAATACATTGATATAGAAGGAGTTGGTTTTATTCCCAATTGAATTTCAGTTAGAAAAATCCTCAACCAATTTAAACTTTGCTTGGATGATTTTCAAGACAATGCATCACCACCAAGAATAAAGAATGCCATTGGTGAATTTAATCTCATCTAAATCTAAAATTTAGTTAGCATTGGTATATCCTTCTAATCCAGCGGGAAATTAACTATATAAAATACGTCCATCGTACCTCTCAAAATATTTCATTAGTCGAACCATTGTCGCTCAATGCTTATGATTAGGATTATATGTATATCTACTCAATCTACACGCAACGTATGCTATGTCGGGTTGAGTGAAGTTTATTAAATACATCAGACTCCCAATAATTTAAGCATACTCAAGCTTAGCAACAGCTTCACCTTTATTTTTCTTTAATTGAGTGTTATCATCATAAGAAATACTCACATCTTTCACATCAAAGTGACCAAATTTGTTGAGAATTTTCTCTATAAATTGTTATTGTGTTAACATTATACCATTGTCTCTTCTTATAATTTTAATATCCAATATCATACCAACTTTACCCATGTCTTTCATATCAAATTTAGGGGTTAAGAAATGTTTAATGTTATGCTAACACAAAAAACAAGCATATCATCTACATAGAAACTAATAATCATTTATTCATTATCAATAAACCTAGTATACACACATTTATCCACACTAACTGAAGAAAAACCATCATTTCTCATGTCATTGTTTAGGATCTTGATTTAAATCATATAAAGACTTTTTCAACTTGCAAGCTTTATTCTCTTTTTCATAAATTATACAACCTTCAAGTTGTAACATATATATATATATATATATATATATATATAAAAGCAATTTTAACATCCATTTGATGTATAAAAAGGTTATGAATATAAGCAAGGTAAAACAATTAAAACTTGAATTGATTAAATTCTAGTTACAAGTGAAAATATATCAAAATAATCCATATTTTTTATTGAAACCTTTTGCAATCAATCTTGCTTTGTATTTTTCTATATAACCATCAGGAAAATATTTTCTTCTAAGAATCCATTTGCAAACAATAGGTTTTGCACGTAGGAGCAAATAAAAAATCTCTTAAGTTTGATATTATAAAAGCGAATCAATTTCAAGTGCATGAGAAGTTTTTTTTATTTAATGGATAAATGTGTTCAAAGAATTCTGCATTCTTGTTTCAATAATAGTATTGCATTCTAGCACATAACTTTTTTGGTGTTGTTTGTTTCCAATAATGTAGGGTATATATAAGCAAGAAAAATAAATGAGAGAATTAAAAAGTTGTTAGAGAATTAATTCCAAGAGCTTTTAGAAAATTAATTTACGAGTTCAAAGATAGTGGTTTCAATTAACGGCAAAAGAAAACTATTATTAAAGATAAAAGATCTAGAAAGTATAGGCATTGTCTTGTACGCACGAAGGTCAGGGAACCAGAGGTTTTCCGCTTGTTCGGCTCTACCTTATATGTATAAGCCTACCACCCATTTCTTATTGTTTCTAGTCTATATCAAAGTTCACTATATGAAAATTAGAAGAATGTTTTATTTTTCTAACATGGGATTGGAAGCCCACTAGTATATATATTATTTGTTCACAAAAAAAAAATTGTGTTTTTTCAATGTGGGATAAGAAATCTTTTTGGTTAAATACTTCAACTTAAAAAAATAAAATAGTATCATTCCAATGTGAGATAAAAAAAACTTTTTTGAAATAATCTTTTAACCTTTATTATTTATAATATAATTCAGAGGAATAATATAATTTCTTTAAGAATCTGAATACTAATCAATACAAAAATGTAAGCTATATAATGGTTATAAAAAAATACTATATATTTAGTTTGAGTTAATAATTTTGACTACCACAAATAATGTTTATTTTAGTTTTATGATAATCCTTCCTTGAGGAATTCTTTAGTGTCTATTTTTGTATTACAACTTGTTTTTTTAAAGTGTTTTTAAAATTATTTTTTCATCTAAAGAATACTAAATTGTTGTTTTTCTCCTCTATTAGGAAAAAAGTTATTATTTAACGTTTGAAACAATACAAATCAAAATCAATCAATTAAAAAAAAATTAATTAAACAAAATTTGTGATTATTTTTTTATAAAAAAAAAATTACCGTAATAAAAAAATATTTTAACCAAATATATTTATTAATCTTCTTCTAAAAAAACAAATTATGATCACAATGAAAACTCAATGGTTTTGTCTCAAATAATTAAAAGAATTCATTTCATGGATCCCAACCCCATCAGCAATTCATATAAAAATGATTGTTGTTTGCTTGTGCACGTTCATGCTTATGTATCCTACTTGAATGAGCTCATTCTACGTTCATGCTCATATATGCTATATCTCATTTTGAAAAAAAAAAAAAAACATGAGGCAAACGTTCATAAATTGTCCCCGAATTCAATACAATATCCTCTGAGAAAAGTCTTCTGATCCCTGCCAAAAGTGATTGCTCTTTAATCTAAGCGTCCAAGTATTTTTTGATGTACAAGGGGCTTTATCTCCTTTAAAATGTGTTTATTATTTATTTTTGGGTCAATATAAATAAAATAAAATGTAAAAAAAAGAAAATACAAAAAAATTAAAAAATACTGGAAGAAAATTACAAAAATATATCATTAAGAAAAATATACTAGAACGCCTAGGAAATTGCTAATAACTGGTTGAGAAAGATCAAAATATACAAGATTGAAAAATTTAACAGTGTATTTTTTACTGATGAAGACTCCATTAGCAGAGAAAAATTCGATTGAGGAGAAAATTTTTTAATTGGATATTTAAGGACTCAATTGAAATTTTTCAAGGTTTAATTGAATTTATTGAGAGCTTAATTGCAGAAAAAATGATTTTTGAAGTCAATTTAGGCTTTAATTAGAAGAAATTAAAGTATAAAGGTCGAATTGCAATTTTAAAGAGTTAATTTGATCAAATCAGGGCTTAATTGCATAAATATTGAAGTTTGATGGACAATTAGGGACTTGGTTGAAGAAATTCAAAACCAAGGACCACGCTGAAAAAGCCACCTAAATATAAGGGCTAAAATTGACCAAATTAGGGGCCAAATTGAAGAAATTAAAAATTTATTGGTTAATTAAAGGTCGGAATGCATAAATTCAGAACCAATGACTAAAATGAAAATAGTGATCGACTATGGGGTTGACAGTTGAGTTTAAAGGTGAAATTGCATGAAATTAAAAGTCTTAAGATAATTACGAGTACAATTAAAAGCAATTAGAATAACAAGGACTCAATTGAATTTTGTTAAATCCTAAATAAAGAACCAAAAGTAAGACCTTTGTGGCCTGCTTTTGTTGTTGTTTTTTTATTTGTTTTGGTTTACATTTATAGTAATAAACATAGAAAAGATGTTTGAAATGTTTAACAAATGATGTTGCATTCACCTCTTTGTTGATGTGTTGTTTTATTTAATGATGTTCTTTTAAAGTCTTTTTATGTTGTTGATATATTAAAGTTTCTATTTAAGTTTTTTTGATATATAATATTGTTTTAGTTTTTATTTAGCTTAAGAAATACATGTGAAAGCAAAGGTATTTATCCTAGTTTCACTAGGCCTGTTGATGTACAAAATGGGTTTAGAAAACTAATTTTGAATCCATTTTGCATGAACACATAAGTTGTTTTAGGTTGTTAGATTTTTGAATTTAGTACCTCACGCTTAATTTTTTATGTTTTTTGGATTTAAATATATTTGTGTATGGTATTGTAACTTATTGGGATAGAAAAAACATATTTTAGAAGCAAAAACTACTTATTTATAGGCTTGGCAATGGCTAGGAATTTCTGAGCATGGTTAGGTTTTTTTATGGGTTTATGGGCATTGTTCTTCGTATTCTTGGGAAGAACATTGCTTTAGTTTCTTGATTTGGACCAATTTCGGTCCATTTCTTTGCACATAACCCTTTCTTATGTATAATTAACCAATAATCTAGTGTTTATTTGCATCAATAACATATTTGTAATGGTTTTTAATCTTAGGGTTTCAGTTTAGAACCAAAACTCATTTTAACAAAATCATGATGTTTAAGAGATAATCGAAGTGAATTGATTCTAAATTATTGATCCTTTCATGTTTTCCAACATGTATATGCATTCATTTTGACTAAATTTGGTTTGTTGTTGTTGGGTTTGTTTTGGTTGTTCTTCGTGTTCTTCATTTTTTTTATGAGTTTGATTTGTTTTATTCAAGAATTTTTGAGTTTTTTATTATGTTTTTGGGGTGTTTAATCTGTTTTTTTTTTAGTTTTGTTTGTGGGTTATTTTTTAGGTCAAACCAAAATTTTTTGTTTGGTTTGTGGTCAAACCAAAACTTTCAGGTTAACTCAGTCAAGTTAAATGATTAAATAAATAAATAAGGTGGATCAAAGGGTTTAGTACCCTGTTTGACTTTTCATAATTTTTGTTAAAGGGTTTTTGGATTTAAAGGTGTGTTTGGTAAATATTCTTTAAGCCTATTTTTTATAGTTTTATTACAAAGAAAATAAGTTTTTATCAATCAAAGCCTAAAATGTTATATATATATTCATTTTTACATGTGGCTAAAAATCATAAAGTTATTTAAGCATTTTTTTTTAATTTAAAATACTTTGGCATGTTTTAAAAAACAAATATGCATGGATTTTACAATAGGCTTGTAGAATTCCAAAGGATTTTGGTTTATATTTTAAAAATATTTTTTTTCTTTTGTTTCTTTTAATATGCTGGATTATGAACTTATATGTAAGATATATTCTTGATATTAAATAAAAAGATAATTTATTTTAGTTTTTATATTGACATTAGAATGATTAATTTTTTAACCTGATAAGACAAGGACCTCCTTATTGAGGAAAACTTTTCTTAAACTTTAAACAAATCAATAGTTAGAAAATACAACATTTCCTTATTTTATATTAGAAAATAGACAATGTAGTTGACCTCAGGTAAGACGTATTAGGGGTGCTAATACTTTTTTTTTACGCAATTAGTGTCATTACCTAAACTCTGAGACCAGTTAAGGTTTCTAATGATCAAAATACTAAGTGGCGACTCTCATTTTTTTTCTACTGATAAAGAACAAGAATTCCTTATCTTTTCCACCTACATCATTCCCAACGATTCTGATCCGGAAAGATGATTATCACAACACTGCACATGTACGACAAGATGCATAAAAATAAAACCAATAGGAAAGCAGAAAGTTGGAAACCATTTTCTCTTATGGAATTGCCAGGAAACTATGCACTAAAATATTGTAGGTTAAGTTATTAGAAGAAGTCTCAATATATAATTTATATAATTTTTTAACATATTTCTCCAAGTGAAAGTCTTTTTGGATTTGGAATTTATATAGACTCATATTATCTTGTGCTTAATTTTTATCAAATAGAATAAAGATAATAAAATTAAAACTCGTGACTGTTTAGTTAGCAAAGATTTGATATTATATCAAATAATCATCTCAGCTCAGTAATTTAAATTATTAAATACTTTTTTAAGATATGAATTATATAATTTTTTTAATACCGTGACTCATATTTCAAGCTAAAATTTCCCATAAAATAAAATTCTGAGTAGGGATACCCGCACATGATCAAGGTTTGCTATATAAAGATTATTTTTCACGGTTTGCGATGAGAAAGCATGGTTAAGTTATTCTCTATAACCGTCATTCTATATCTATCCATTTCATGTTTCTTTTCTAGTTACAAATTAACCCTCGTCAAAGCCACCAAACAACATTTAGGCTCCCAACAAATCTCATAGTGTCTGCCGATGCAGGGCAAGATGTGGCCAAGTTTTAGAGTAATAAACTTATATCACAACTTGTGATGTTTGTCTGCTGCTTTTTGCTACTTTACTCGGTTTCGAGTAAGTTCTTAGATTCTTGCATTTTAGAACTTATCAATCCGTCCATCGATGCTCTTTTTAGAGTAAATCTATGACATTAGGTAGTCTAAACATTAATTTAGGAACTGGGTTCTGATGGTTTCTAGACCTAGAACAACCTTGAAAGTTCCAAAGCTGCAAAGATTACATCAACAGCCGTCAAACTGGCTGGAATCCTCTCCATGGCGCCATATTGAAGGATTTTGGAATAATCGTTTCAACAATTTGATTAAGTACTGGGATTTGCAAGAATATAAAAATCAACTCAAGTTTGAGTTACTAAAGTTCTTCGATAATGCAAATATTTTTTTATTTTTTGCTTATTTTAACATGTAAAAATTGTTTATACGAGTCTCGTACAGCGATTATCATTAACATCATAAATTTCCCAGGAAACTTTCACCAGATTTAGAGTTTCCATCATGACTTGCATGGTGTTCGTACGTGATACAGAAGCTTAATATCATTTATCTTTTCTTTTTTTCTTCTAAAACAAAAGGATAAGAAGGAGAGCAAGTAAATCTTTGAATGGATCTCAAAAGTTGACATCCTGCTCATATTATGATATCCCCTTTGGCGTTCACTATATAGTTTGATAAGAAAGATGCGAGCCACATACAGGTGTTAAGATCACAAGCTAGCAAATGTAACAAGTTAATATAGCTTAGTTTAATCCTGTCAAGTTAACAGAAACACACAGAGACTTGGATTCATCCAAATATATACGTACTACTTCATTTTTCTTTTCTTTTCTTTTTTTTTTTAAACTCGAATTATCCAGATTAATTTACACGCATCATGATTATTCTCTAAATTTACTGAACACCCTGCAAACCCAGAATACTACTTTATTCTTGAACACCCCCGTGCATAGCCTATGTCTACTATGGGTAGTCATCAATAGAAACAGGTGGGGCACGATTTGAAGAAAGTAGAAGCTTATCAAATTCTACACTGCTTAAGGGGATATATTCCTTAATCATACCAAACCTTCACGAGAAAAAATAATGGTGTTATATATATATGTTAAACAAGTTCTTTGATAAACTGTCGCTATCATATATAGCTGCATCCTTAGAGTTGTCATCTCACAGTTAGAAACCAAAACGTTTGGCACGAATCGAACTGGAAGCTAGGTAGCGATTAACAGTGACTAGTCGGCTGCATGCCGAGCTAACTTTGATAAGTCATCACGTGGCTTGACTTTGAGTCTTTGACCAGAAAAAGAAAAACACTATTGTCTAATGTCACACAGTAAGAAATTATTGGGCAAGTTTAGCCCACATGACATCCACTATGTTCCATCTTCTTACAATTATTCATTAAGTCACATTAGATAGTACTAAGTAAGTACGTATTTGATGATGAAGTGGAAATGTTTTTACAGAAGTTTATTTAATCTATAAAAAAAATCAAATTTAATATTCAAGATGGCTTTAAATAGCCTTACAAATCTAAGACTAATGTTGAAAACTAGTTAATTATCTTCTTACTATAATAAAACTCTAACATATGATTGATGATCTCGATATTGCAAAATTCTAACAATTTTAGAACTCTTGCAAGCTTTAATTTTTATGAATCGAATTTCATCATTGTGTTCAAATTTTCAATTAGAGCCATAAAATTTATCTGTACAGATGATTGGTCCAGCTTCGTAATCTTTTATTTATCCTTCACTAATTCTACGAGGAGAAAATGACACTTAAACTCCTCTATTAAAGCAACAAGAAAAGGTTCACATTTCTCAATTCTCTAAGTATTTATATTTTTATTCTCAAAACATTTATCATAAATAAACAAGAACAAACTCTTTTTTTTTAGAATTTAAAGCTAATTCTCTTATTTACTACAATCTCATATTAAAAGTCATTAACTTTCTCATCAGATGATCCTTAAATCCCACAAAAAAAAATTGTTTTGCAGGTGTTAGTTCTTCTATCACTAACCATTAACTTTGTAAACTCTAAAGAATGAAATATTGATGTGAACGTGTAATTATCCACTATCCAAACACTTAAAAAACCTCAGTCTTTAGCATTTTGAATTTTAAAACTTCATCATATTCATTAATTTGTATAATTTTTAATTCTTCTGTATTACTAAAAGGGGCCTAGTAGGGCTATTTCCCAATACATATCAAAAGAAATAGTGGAAAACTACTTGAAAACCATAAAGGATTAAATAGCCGTCAATATAAAAGCAATTAAGGAAGATGAGTAGGATTATTAATTTATTAAGAAAATAAAATGAGTCGGATTATTCCTTGATTTCTAGACTTTTTGGTGCGCGGTTATGATCATGACAATATGATTCCATAATAATCATCATACTTAGCTACCAATCCCTTTCTCCCTCGGGCCATGTAGCTTCTTATTTTCCAAGTCCAGATTCCTTCTTTAACTCATTCTGAATTTCTATGAATTGAGGCAAATCAATGACCAAGTTGGTGGCCTGTATTTTCTTCCATAGCTGGCTGAGCTCGACCTAACCTTAACCACACAATTTTGTTAGTGGCAATGCTCAATGTATGTTGTTAGTGGGACATGAGTACATTTAATTAGATGCCATTCAATTTTTTATTCAATGTCTAGGAATAAGAGTAACTTGATTATATTAATTTCGGTATACTAAAGTTTCCCGCCAAATTATCCAAAGAAAAAAAAAACAAAAATTTTTTAAATTTTGAAAGTTAAATTCTTTTGTCGAGGCTAGATTCCGTAAAACGCATATAATTTGTTGATTATATTACAAATTTTTTTTGTTGATTAAAATGACAATTAGTAATTTAATCTCCCTTGATAATTTGTTGATTATATGATAATTTTTTTTAATATATATAAAAACTAACTCTGTACTTGATATTATAGTGTAAAGTATTTTTTATTTAAGAATGTATTAAAATAATATGTTTTATATTTTTTATGTATTTAATATGGACAAGTTAAATATATTTTAAAAAATATATATCAAAAAATAAGCACTATTTGGCAAAACAATCTTCCACGGCGTGACCCCATTTCGTTAAATGCACGTCACAGAAAAACATGTGCATGATCTTCAGTGCCTAAATTTCGTAGCCATGAAAGGCTGTGCAATAAATATCTGAAGTCTCGTCAATTCACTTAGGTCATATATACATACATACAAAGAACAACGTTGATGGTTTTGTTCTAATCTTCACCTCTTTAGCCATTCACTTGATGGTTTTGTTTTCATTTTGAGAATTGATTGCACATTCAAAACTTTTTCAGGTTATGATCAGAGCTGCTCAGTGTTTTTTGTTTTTTTTTCTGGGAGATCTAAGATAGTGTTTGACAGATCTAAGGTGGTGTTTTTTTTTTTATAATAGTGTTTGATGGTAGCAGTTGTTTTTTAAAGTTTTTTTTTACTTGAAAATACATCAATATAATATTTTTTAGATTTTAAATTTTATTTTTGATATCAATTCAAAAATAAAAAATAAAAAATAATTGAGTTTTTTTTTTAAGCAGGGCCACGCCGCTTAAACAAACATGTTTTAAGTCAGTGTTTGTTTTTGTGGTTGAATATTAAAAAAAAACAAATTGAACTTTTTTAGAATTTAATTATTTTTTTATATTTTTGAATCATTTTGATGTATTGATATGAAAAATAAATTTTAAAAAATAAAAAAATATCTATTATTTTGATATATTTCTAAATAAAAAATAATTTCTACCGCAATTCCAAACACGCTCTTTAAGTCACACCAACAGCCATTAACTTTGACTAATTTTAAGAGTAACGAAGAAGTTATGTTTCAAAGTGTTTTTTTGCTCGAAAATATATTAATTTTTTAAAAATTTAAATTAATTTTTTTAATATTTTTAAATTATTTTTATGTGTTAATTTTAAAAATAAATTTTAAAATATATATATTATTTTAACATATTTTTAAATAAAAATAATTTTAAAAAATAATATTTATGATACTCTCACGCTCATTGAAAATCTTGCCACGCATCCAAGATTATAGACCCTCCTTCACTCATAAATAAAGAAGGCCCTACCACTTGAATTGATTTCTGCATTCCTGACGTGTTCTTAAATTTATCATTAATTCCAATATACGGCTTGTTGATTGAGTGAACAATAAAAGATTTAAATTGGAATTTTCTTCTACAATTTCATAATGATTTTAAGGAATTTTAATTTTAGTACTAAGAGTTTTAATAATTTTAATTTTAATTTTAATTTTAATTTTAATTTTAATCCTAAGAGTTTTAATAATTTTAATTTTAAAGTATATTGTCTTTTACCAATAAATAAATATTATATTTATCACAGCTATGATAAAGATAATATATATTTATTTTTAAAATTTAAAATAACTTTTACGAAAAATTAATAAATTGTTCCTGCCACATCTTTTCAAAGAAGTCGTACGGCAAGACCCAGAACTCTAAAGTCACAAATGAAATATGAAATTTTAAAGTTGTAGATAATAATTGTGATTTTTCAAATTGTGTTATTTTTTAAAATAATTTAGTTCAGATTATATTAATAATTTATTGACTAATTGTCAAATTATCTTGAAACTTTTATCAACAAAAAATTAGTTTCTGATTAGAATTTTTTTCTGCACTGTCACCCTTCCATCATATTCAATTTAATTAAGTTTTTAGTTTTTTTCTTTTGAATTTTAATCCACATATTATGTTATAATTAAAAGGTGTACGTACTAACATATTTATTATTAATAAAAATTTAATTTATCTTTAATATTTATATAATATTAGATTAATAAATCTAATATTTAATTTATGAATTTAGAGTAAAAGCAAAGTTCATGGGATAAAAATATTTTGTAAAAAAAATGATAAAATTGTTATAATTATGATATTTATATTGCATCAAAGCATTGTTTCTAAAATATTCATGGTTAATACTTTCTTAAATACTAAACATTCATTAGAGTCGTAAAAACTAATATATATTATGTTCTTTTTTTATATAAAATGAAGCAGTTGTTCTCATAAACTGAGTTATAAAGAAAGCCTATAATTAATATGTAGGTGCTTGTCATAGGACATGTACACTAAATTGACCCGCATGAGAATCTCGTATAAAAATATCACATGTGTCTTTGGAAAGGCTCACATGACAATTGTGCAAGTAATCCTTAAACTTGAGATCACTAAGTTATCTTATGTAGGGAGTGTTATATTTTGATCTTTTACACGTTATCTTGGTAAAGGTAACAAATGAACAACCATTAGATATAATATAAATTATACGAAGGTTTTTGAGTGATCAAGAGAGCATTCATCACCCTAGTTGAATTAGAAAAAATATTCCACATGTTCTCAAATAATATTAATTGTTAAATCCTTATACAATGTGGAATGAGATTTTTTTAAAAAAATTAAATCTTATTTAAATGATCAATGACTATAATATTGCAAATAAATATGATTTGACATGGCAGACACACTCTATATTAAAATATCTAAATCGAAACATTATTGATGAAGTAATAATAATTACACCGAAAAACCGATCACTGGAATGTTAAGTCAAACCACTTATGATTTTCCTAATATTTAAGGGATCATGACATGTTATTAGACGGGTGCACTTGATCTTTAAATATAAATTAATCAATTATTGAATTGATAATAAATTCATTTTTTTGATTTACTTAATTTTATTTATTTAGAATTATAATTTATATCTGGACCAACATATTAAGAACCTAATGAGTTGTATATATTAAAAACTATTAGTTAGAAATTAAACTGAGATAATTTATTAAGTATGACTTGATTGAAAATAATTTTAGAAATTAAACACTAGAATGTATTTAATTCAGATATTATAATTCTAGTCCTACAATAATCAAGTAGAGACTTGATTGATTAAATATTTAAAATCATTATTAAATAATATATGGATAATATTTAAAGGCAAATATATACTTTGACATTTAAAGGGTTTTTAGGATTTCTATAAATACAAAGTTATGCTTCTTATTTTTTTAATAATTTGTCTGTTTTAAAAAAAAAAACTGTGTAAGTCACAACATAAAAAGTTAACATTCTAGACATAATAATTTTTTTCTTCTAAATAAAAATCTAGGAGTTTCTCACTGATGATTCATGTGAATTACCGTCGAAAATCGAACAATTAGACAACATATAATTTGCAACAACATAACCTTTAAAAAATTATTCAATATCAAAAAAAATAAGATCTTCAGATAATAAATAACTAAATAACACTAGATTTGTCTAACAATATCCTTAAAAACTCTTAAATATTATTTTTAATATGTACATGACCAATTTTACATTAATTCTCGACAAACGATCTAACATATAAACATGTATCCACCAATTTCAAGAACTAACGGTAAATTCGATGAGAATATATGTGGAAGGAAGGACAATATTAAATAACTTTTTTCTACCTTTTCCAGTGATCACATTAAAAAATCATAAAGAATAAAGGATCATCTGCTTCATCTGCTTGCATTTGAAGCTTGCAATGAATAATGGAGGCAGAGAGGTAGCCAAGCAGTCTGGGTCTGTCGGTCCTACGTAATCACAAATTAGCTGACCATTTTTAACTCTGAAATTGACATAACTTTTTCAACCTTTTCCAGTGATTCCATCTTCTTTTCATTTTCTACTATTTGTTCACACTTGGAATTTGGAACATTGAGAAATGATAGAGTTTGGATTTTTGTTTGATTATTTTTGTTTATTGATTAGTGACTGACCACCAAAAAAAAAAAAAAAGTGGATTAGGTTAATGGTTTATTAATTATAATAATTTTTATTTCAATTTCATTCAATTTTTCTTAATTTTTTTCTTATTAATTTTTAACTGATTAGACACTGGATGTTTTTGGACTAATCAAGTCGATTGAATTACATCAGATAATTTTCACATAGTTTAATTTTAAACTTAAATTAGATAAAAATTTGAATAAGGAAATTTCAAGATTAACCCATAAAATTAGGTTTAATAAAATCTCAAATAATTCTTCATGAAATTAGGTTTTAAAAAAAATGGATTAGGTTAATGGTTTATTAATTATAATAATTTTTATGGCAATTTCATTCAATTTTTTCTTAATTTTTTTCTTATTAATTTTTAACTGGTTAGGTGAAATGTTTTTGGATTAACCAAGTCGATTGGATAATTTTCACACAATTTAATTTTAAATTTGAATTAGATAAAAAATTGAATCAGAAAATTTCAATATTAACCCACAAAGTTGGGTTTAATAAAAATCTCAAACAATTCTTCGTAACCTGGATATTTCTTATTATGTTTAATTTTTTTATTTGATCACCATTAATTAGTGATATTCAAAATATTAAAAATGTTTGGCTGAGGACATCTTAGAAATCTTCTAAAATGAGAATTTTTATCCTACATTGCCTCCGTGCCAAACGCATTTTTCAAAATTAATTTGCAAGAGTTCAAGCAACATGATCATTTTTTATTTTTTATTTTTTATTTTATGATAGTAAAAAGAATGTCTTTTAGTGTTGAAATGCAAGGAAGCAATTGCCACACAAGGTGTAAAGTAGAAGTCACGTGTGACTGTAGAAAGAGTCGGCACCGGCACTCAATTTTGGCATACTCGGGCGTTGCAATATTGCGTTTCCCGAAAAGCAGAAAGGCAGCCTTTGGAGTCTCTCAATAACTATTGGGACGGCCGTAACCTTCGCCTTCCATCTTACCTCCACACCACGAACCAAGCCCCACCCAAACCAAACTCCAAGCCTCATTTTTATTTTTTTTCTTTTCTTATATATATATATATATATATATATATATATATATATATATAAAAGAAGCTTTGCTGCCTTTCCTTTCCACAAAATTATTGCATTGCTATGGAAGGTCGAGTGAGATGTCATAATACATTGAGAATCCCTCGTTGAAGTTCATGTATTGCATAATTAAGCCATAATCTGACGTGTAAAACTCTCTTTTTTTTCTTTTTTTTTACATAATTATTTTATCAGATTATTTTCTTAGTTGTTAAAACTTATTTTATTTTTCATGTTACTTTCAATAAAAGATTTTTTTTTAATAAAAACTTTTAACCTATGTAAGTTTAAATTTTTAAACTTTTTTAAGTGTTTGTTTGTGTTTTTAAAAATATTTGTTAGTTGATACTTATCTTGTTTTTTTAAAAAAATCAATGTCATTTATTTAGATTTCAATTATATCATTTTAGAGGGTTATTCCAGATATATAATGATAATTCAAATCATAAATTGAAATTTATTTTAACAAAAATTAAATTAAAAAGTTTTTTACTTGATTTTTTGACAACATATCAAGTTTTAGATTTTTTTTATGAGTGGTTGATTTATTCCTTAACTCTATATCTTTATAATGGTGATTTAATCTGTATATTTAAGGTGATGAGTTATTCATATCTGTATCTCTTCGGTTTTATATCTTGATAATTATATTTATCGTAATACAATAATTAATTATTGATTCAATGTATAGGTCTAAATAATCTCACATCATAATTGATTTGTTTTCCTAGCTAGAATTGGTTATTAAACTCTTGATAATGTGATTGCTACTTCAAACCTAATTAAATAATGCAGAAAAATTGGGGGGAAAAACATTTAAATTTACTCAAAAACATTTTGATGCTTGTTTTCATATGATTCCCTCGAAAGCAAAAACGCTGTCCTTTCCTTGTTCTTTTGGAGGAAAAATGAAGAACACAGGATAAACATGGCTTTATTATTAAATGGGCAAATACCCTCTCCTCGTGGGGGTCCTCCACGGGCCATATAGCCTACCAAGACAAAGCGTCCTGGACTGAGCCTAGAGGGTCCCAGTGAATATAAAAATCAGTATTTTAGCAGAATTTTAAGATAAAATAAAATCCTTAAAAAGCACCGAAACACAACCATCGAACTGCAATAAGCAAGCTTGTAGCAGTGTCCTGATTCTTGACGTCATCAATCCGCAGAAACTGTGGGCCCTTTCTGCATTTATGAAGCGGTATCAGATCTTATAGGATAACCTTGCACTGTGGGGTACCCTGTACTCCTGTAGGGTTATGGATGCAATGGATCGGGACTTCAGAGGTTTCCGATGAGGGTGGTTACAAGTGATTGATTGTTTTGAAAAAAAATTAATTTTTTTTTAAATTAGTATATATATATGTTTTAGTATTTTTAAATTATTTTAATATACTAATATTTAAAAAATAATTATTTAGATATTTTCAATTACCCCTAAATCAATGTGATTATCGCTTTTTATTTATGGGGTTGAGAATGACCTATTCAAATCTGTGTTTTGCTTTTGCTGAAATAAAAAATAAATTAATGTTCAAAAGAAAGAAATTCAAATGCATGGATTTCAAATATATATATATATATATATATATATATTAAAATAATTTTTTTTCTATATTTTATTTTATGGTTAATGTTGACTCGGTCAAAATCATTAAAAAAATATAAAAAAATATTAATTTAATATCTTTTTAAAATAAATATATTTTTAAAAATATCTAAAAACAAAAATTACTACATCTCTAAATAGATTATTAAAATAGTGAGTTTTTTTCTTCGCAATAAAATTAGGGAAAAGATTTCTGGATTCCCGATCAATTAACAATAGATCACATGCTTAACTTCTCATTAGAAAAATGCTTATTCGGAAGTTGTCACTTCTCATTAGAAAAATGAACTTGAGTTCTTGTACTAGCGGTTATGACAGGGAGTCATTTCCTTTCTCAGCATTTAAGTTCAATTATTTATATATGCATCTGTTATCCCCGTGATGATTTATCTGTTTATTGGACTTGCAAGATATTTAATGGATCCTAGAATTAGTCATGGTGTGCATAAGCTAACCCGAATTCCCCAGATTATATATATATATAAAAAAAATTAAAAAAAAATAAAATTTTGTTTTGTTGCTCCACCAATTGGTTGAGTGATTGTATATCTTTCCTATTCACATGAAAAAAAGTTGATGTTTGAGGTTGTTTTGCTATGAACATGGATGGTTTTGAATTGATTTCTACCTTCACAACATGTTCATATTCTTAGATTTGGAAATTCCAAGCTTAAATTTCTAGCATGACACACCTTGGAAAACTTAGAATATCAGAGCAAATTCTCTCCCGTGAATGTATGAATAGATTGCATTGTTTGGCAACGAGAATTATTTTATTTTGTCACTGGGCTATGAACGTTGACATCAGTCTATTTTCCGAATAGGACTACTACTGACATGGCTAAGGGAATATTGTTCCGTGACCTGCCATTATTTCCCTCTTCTTTTTTTTAATTAACTTATGTATTTTAATTAATAATTTTAAAATTAATAATTATAAAAGTTTTTAGTAATTTTAAAGTAACTCAAACTCATGATTGTTAAAAAATAAATTTAAAATCTGATCAATTAAATTATTATTAAAGTTTTATTTTTCTTTTTTTACATTAATTGCTTTGAAAATATAGTAAATAATTCCATATATCCTAAAATTAACAATAATTTAAGCTTTTAATGGTTTCAACAAGACTTGAACGAAAATCCAAATTCTAACAAGTTAAATTATTTGGAGATGAAAATCTCCACAAACCCAAAAATCATCACTGTAGCCATTTGCCACGTCATCATAGAAGAACCTTACAGCCTAGCATACACTTAACCCTCAATCACACCCTCCCACGTGTCCTTCTCACCAGCTGCCTCCCTTACTCTCCCGCCCCCCTCTTATAAATGGCCCACTAGCCCTTCTCCCTTTACAATCCATCCCTCTGAGAAAAAGGAAGCCTTCACTCTCTACTCTCTGGTATTTACCCTCACCGATGGCTTTTAATCGCTACTTCACCACTCTGGCTTTTCTCCTCTGTTTCCTTGCCCCTTCATTCGCGGCTCTGGTTCAAGAACAGCCTTTGGTGCTGAAATACCATAACGGCATCCTCTTGAAAGGAAACATCACCGTTAATCTAATCTGGTATGGCCAGTTTACTCCAATCCAGCGGTCCATAATCGTTGACTTCATCAACTCCTTGAACTCCAAAGGGGCCCCACTTCCTTCTACCTCGTCATGGTGGAAAACAACTGAGAAATACCGTGGTGGCTCCTCCTCGCTCAGCGTAGGCCATCAAATCCTTCATGAAGAGTACACGCTCGGCAAAATCTTGAAGTCCCAACATTTGATAGCTTTGGCTTCGAAAACCCATTTCGCCGTTAGCTCTATCAACGTAGTTTTGACGGCGAAAGATGTTGTCGTTGATGGGTTTTGCATGAGCAAGTGTGGCACTCACGGGTCAACAAAGTCCGGCTCGGGTCGGGGCACGTACATTTGGGTCGGTAATTCTGACCTCCAATGTCCGGGTCAGTGTGCCTGGCCATTCCACCAGCCAATTTATGGCCCACAAACACCACCGCTGATAGCACCCAACGGAGACGTTGGTGTTGACGGGATGGTCATCAACTTGGCCACTTTGTTTGCTAACACCGTTACCAACCCGTTCAATAGTGGGTATTTTCAGGGCCCACCCACCGCTCCTTTGGAGGCTGTTTCGGCCTGTACCGGGCAGTTCGGGCCCGGGTCGTACCCGGGCTATCCTGGCCAGGTCCTGGTTGATAAGGTCACGGGTGCTAGCTTCAATGCTTATGGTGTGAACGGAAGGAAGTATATGTTGCCTGCTATGTGGGATCCACAATCAAGTGCATGCAAGACACTTGTGTGATGGGTCCCATCAAGGTAATCACACGTGGCGAAGGCAAGGCAAAACCTACGTAGTTGTTGGAAAAATGTAAGAGATAGGGTTTTTTTTTCTTTATTGTACACTTGATGGGGCCATGGGGTTGTTTGTCGTTTCGGGTGACATGTAAATTCTCCTTATGAAAGAATATGGAAAATGCAGATGAGAAAATAATATAATAAAAAAAAAGTTAAATAATGTATAAAGTGGGATTGGCATGGATTGTTTTGCAAGGAAGGATTCCCCCATGGAAGCTTTATTTTGTTTTTTTTTTTTTAACTTTTCGGAAAAGATGAAAGGGGGGCTGCATGCCATGATGCTGGGGGCTCGGAGACCATCATGGCAGCTTTAGAGGGATGATGAGGTTCATATCTTTGCCACCGCCATAAGCATGGTGGTTTGATCACCGATGATTTCATGGGGGGGGGGGGGGGGGGGGCCCACAAGACAC
>Ga0325404_1001180_pt1 | contig 27636 bp, 17 predicted proteins | sample PopdelMetagenome_18_FD_205664 | JGI IMG/M metagenome (GOLD analysis project Ga0325404, IMG submission 205664) | Populus deltoides microbial communities from Bellville, Georgia, United States - Xylem-Control-R1 | ecosystem: Host-associated > Plants > Phyllosphere > Stem > Wood/Secondary xylem...
TTTTCTTTTTATCGATCTCAGTAACTTGCGAGTTTTTTATTCTCTTGGATCTCTCAAAAACGGACACAAACCAAACAAAAAAAATAAACCATGCATAACAAAATGAAAGAAAATAGATGTTAGAGCGTCAGTCTACCTAGCACATGAACCGCGTTTCATTCGCGGGTTAAATATTTTTAATTTTTATAAAAAAATATTTTTATAAATTTTTTCAACACATTTTAATAGTTCAAAAAATATAACAAATTAAAATATATATTTTCATGACAACAATAGTTATTAAACTCAATCTGAGAGTTGACCCGACTAAGAGGTTAAGTTCTAGGTTACACGGGTTGATTCGGGTCAAACCGGGAAAATTAAAAAAAAAATATTTGAGATTTTAATATTTTATATAAAAAAATTAAAAAATAATCAATGTGAATATAAGTTATATATATAAACAATTAAGTTTAAAAGATTACCTTAAAATGTTTTCTTATCGCATATTGGAAAGATAGTTGAAGTATTTAAACCAAAAAGATTTTTTATCTCACATTGAAAAAACATAACTTTTTTTCTTATGAACATAAAGCATATATAATAAAGGGTTTCAAACCTCACATTGAAAAAAAAAAATTCTTTTAGTATTTATATAGTTAACTTTAAAATGAGTTAATAATCAATTAAAAAATATATAAAAAAAGGAGTCTCTAAGTAGAAGAAAAAAAATTAAAAAAGGGACTCTACCGGGTTTTTTTCGGGTTGCCCGAATTCCGGGTTGACCTGATGGGTCGACTGGTTTCTCCTGACCCAATTGCATGCTTGAATTTCGAATGAAACAGACTCGGTAAATGCTATTAGATTTTGGTGCTGCTGGGTCCTAGTGGTAGCAAGGCCCGCCTTAGTGGGTCCAACTCGCAGCTCTAGGCCCACTGCTGCTGGGTTCTGCTGACAACAATACCTAGCAGCAGTGGGTCCTGCTGACAGTTGGGGCTAGCAGCAGGATCCACTGCTACTAGGTCCTCGTGGCAGCAAGGCCCAACTTTAATGAGTTCTTCTTGTAGCTTTGAGCCCACTGCTTCTGATCTTGTTATCACCAATACTCAGTAACAATGGATCTTGATGTGAGCTAGGCCCACCGCTACTGAGTCTTTGTGAAAGTAGGACCCAAATTTAGTGGTCTTCGTTCAGCTGGACCTACCATTGCCGGGGTCTGTTGGACACCTAGACCCAACATTGTTGGGTCATGCTTTATAAAAGGATCCATCATCATTGAGTCATGCTTGACAGAATGACCCAATAGTTGGGTACCTATCTAGGCCCCGCATCATTGGGTCATGCTTGGCAATAGGCCCCACCATCATTGGGTTATGCTTGACAGAATGACCCAATAGTGTTGGCCCAAAATGATATTATATTATATTATTTATGATATGTTTTTTTAATGGATTTTATTGTTAAAAAATTCTCTTATATAATACAAATATATAAGGTATATTATGTGGATAAAAAATTTATTTAAAGCTCCATCAATTTTAATATAACAATATTAGAATTATAATTTTTGTGAATGCTTTTATTTTGAAAAAAAATTCAAAAGGAAAAAAAATAAAAATCTTAATTTGAAGTAAAGAAAAAAATAATTTTTTTAAAAATTTTTAAAAGCATTTTTGAAAGGCAAAAACAAACATGCTTTAATAAGAAAATTCAACTCAACCTCAAATAATAATAAAAAATTCTTCTATTTATTTCTTCTTTACCGTATGAAAAAGAAAAAAATAAAATCTTGGGTCCTACCGGGGGCAGAACCCAACTTTAATGGGTCCAGCAAGACCCTACACCATTGACTCTTGGTGGCAGTAGGAACCAACATTATTGGGTCCTGCTGCAACGACTTAGTAACCCTTTCTAACTTACAAACAGAAAAGACAATACCCCTATGTACAAGTTCACAGTTAATTGTCTCTTGATCCACAGTGCATGTATAGTAGAAATCCCACATGTTTTAGAGTTTCTTATAATAATTATTACTTTTTGGCTTATAAGTAGTTTTATTTCAATTTAACTATATATTTCTTAAAGAGTTCAATATGGCATTTAACTCACAAAATTTTATTAGAAACTAGTATATTGGCTCGCGCTTTATAGCGGGTCAATATCTTTTTTTTTATGTGAAAAATATTAAGAATATAAAGAATATTTTAAGCCTCTTGGGTCTGGCGGCCATGCTAGACCCAAGTGCTTTTGGTCGCCTTTGAGCCTGACGTCAATGCATGCCAAACCTAAGAGATTTAGGTCTGACGATCATGTCATACCCAAGAGCTTTTGGTTGCCCTTTGGGTATGGGGGTCATGTCAAACCTAAGAGCTTTGGGTCTGACATCAATGCATGTCCAATAACGTTATGTTTGGTGGCAATGCCAAACCCAAGAGCCTTTGGCCGCCCTTGGATCTGGAGATCATTACAGACCCAAGAGCCTTGGGTCTGGCATCTATGCATGCCCAAGAGCCTTAAGTCTAGCAGATATACGAGACTCAAACGCCTTGGGTTTGGGGGTAATGCCAGACCCAAGAGCCTTTGGTCGCCCTTAGGTTTGGGGGCCATGGCAAACCTAATAGCTTTGGGTTTGGCATCAATGCATGCCCAAGAGCATTGGTCTAGCAGCCATTGCAGACCTAAAAGCCTTTGACCGTCCTTAGGTCTGGGGGCCATGCTAGATCTAAGAGCCTTGGGTTTGACGTCAATGCATGCCCAAGAGTGTTGAGTCTAGCAGTCATTGCAGAACCAAGAGCCTTTAACTGCTATTAGGGGATTTTTTTTTTCTTTAAGTCGGCAACTACAAACAAAAGGAGAAAAGAGGAAGATTTCATTTTTTTCTCACAAAAAATCTTAAAGAAACCAAGAGAAAATCAAGGGGTTTAGGGAGGAATTGATGGAAACACATATACACACCTCTAAACACTTAATTAAGATGGAAAAAGGAAGTAAAATAAATAAGGAGAGGGGTTGCACAGTCACGACATCAAGGAAGAAAAAAAAAGATTCAGAAGATTTTTTACTTTTTGAGATTTAAAGACTTCAATAATATCTGGTAAGAGGTTTTAGACATCCTCTAGCAATTTCTTACAATTAAAATAACATTTGAGGTAGAAATCATGAAATTTAGGTTAGGGTTTATAGAAAAGTTTTCGGGGAAATGCAAATTGACTATGAATTAATTAAATTTAGTTAGATTAGGTTGTGTTAGGTGTTAAATTTAATTAAATTGATAAAGAAAAACATAAGGTCCTTAAGAACCCAAGTGGCCGATCAAAGAGAAAAGTTAGGCTCAAGATGTATAATTACATGTAATTGAGTGAAATTGTTGTGAACTAATGTATTTTATATGAAGAAATGATTATGAAAGAATTGAATTATAATTTGAAATTTTGATTGAAACGCCGTAGCATAGTCGTAAATTTTGTTAACATGAATACTGCATAATTGAATTTTGATGCTTATATATATATATAAGCATCGAAATTCAATTTACGCAATATTTCATTGATTATAAAATTCATGGACAAAACACGTGACAACTTTATCCCTCAGTTTCTAGGGACATTTTAGGCAGGAAAGTGATGAAATTTGAAATTCAACTATGCATGGAAATTATAGCTATGAATGTTAACTTTCCAACAAAAATCATCTTGCATAAATTGGAGTTATAAAACTCTAAATATAGAATTAAAACCAAAGATAAGTCTAAACCAAGAGCAGCAAGACGTTTTTCACATGTTGTAATTAATGATTTTAGATGTCTAGATGGAAGAAATAGGTCTAGTATTTTTCATCAAAGTTTTTAAAAAAATATTTTAGCTTTCCAAATAAATAAACTAGGCATAAAACCGAGTTTTTGAAATTTAATTATAATTAAAACACTTAATAGTGTTCAGAGTTGATCGTGACAAACCATATGAAATTAGTTAGTTTCATCTTTGGAATTACTCTTGATTTAAAGTTCTGGTTTTTCTAATTAATGAGAATGAAAAGGAGTGTAAGAAATGGTTGCATATGCGAGATTATGTGGGGTTTTCTTTGTTAATAGAATAGGAAAAATGTGGAATTTGATGAAAAATTTAATTTGAAATGACCTAAACAAAAGATGATAGTTTTGATTGAATAAGTCAAAGTGATTTACATTGGCTAGTTTAAATTGTTAGATAAACATTTGAAAATGAGAATTTATATGGTGACAAATATAAGAAGGAAATTTGATATGCATGTTGATATAGATTATGTGAATGGTAATCGAATAAGACCTTATGATGAATCATGTTAAAACATGTTATTGTACTTATTTTAATTATTTAAGTAAATTATTGTTACATACTTAATTATTGCTCGTATATTAATTACAGGTACCTCTCAGTCTTAAGCAATATAATAGATATTTAGGGATTTTTGTTAATTTTGTAAAGGATTGTGATAATTACCCTTTTGTAACTGAATGTTAATTCACCTTAAATAATGTAATTATAAATTCAAGTTAATTGTGCTAGTGTGTGATGTTGTACTTATGCTTTTTGTTGTAGCTTATACTAATATTATCAGATAATTTATGACTATAGATATTGATTTGAATCTTGAATATTATAATTAAATGCATGATGTGAGATTAAAATGAATTATAATGATGAGTTGTGTTGCGAAATGATGAGTCCAGGATGGTTGGATAATAAATGGGCTTTATATGATGGGTATATCGAAGTATTACAGGTATTGGTCGACAACTTGAGATCTCCTAGTATAGGAGAAACTTTGCCAAAATTTTGGTAGATTCCCATAAAGCTATATATATATATATATATATATATATATATATATATATATATATATATATATATATATATATATATATATATATACCCCAAAATTGTAATTATTTATAGGAGTAAAACATATTATTGTACTTATTTTAATTGTTTAAGTAAATTATTGTTACGTACTTAATTATTGCTCGTATATTAATTACAGGTACCTCTCAGTCTTAAGCAATATAATAGATATTTAGGGATTTTTGTTAATTTTGTAAAGGATTGTAATAATTACCCTTTTGTAACTTGATGTTAATTTACCTTAAATAATGTAATTATAAATTCAAGTTAATTGTGCTAGTGTATGATGTTGTAATTATACTTTTTGTTGTAGCTTATACTAATATTATGAGATAATTTATGGCTATAGATCTTGATTTGAATTTTGAATATTATAATTAAATACTTGATGTGAGATTAAAATGAATTATAATGATGAGTCCAGGATGGTTGGACAATAAATGGGCTTTATATGATGGGTATATCGAAGTATTACAGGTATTTGTCGATAACTTGAGATCTCCTAGTATAGGAGAGACTCTGCCAAAATTTTGGTAGATTCCTATAAAGTTAAGTTATATATATATATATATATATATATATATATATATATAATTACCCTAAAAATAGTAATTTTTTACAGGAATAAAACATTAAGTGCTTGAAATTATAAGGGTGTTACAGTTGGTATCAGAGCTTTGGCTAGGGTTCAATAAGTTTTATAAAAATTGATATGTTAAACTGTCGAGGATGGTTCATATGAGAGATGGTACAAGTATAGATCTCTCTTTAATGAGAATGAGAGATTATAATATAGACGTAGGTGTGAGTTAAATGAAGGATCCCCTAGTTGACATTACATCTTATGTGCCATCAACTTCTACTCAGAGGGCATGAGATGAGGTAGCTAGACTTCGTGATGATACTATTTTTGTATATGTTGGGGGTATTGCAAGTAGAGAGGACAACTCGGCAGGAACGAACGGCTGCACCTCCACCAGCGGCACCGATAGGAGCTCTTGCCCTGTATGCCGATCTTACTTTTATAGCACAGATAATAAGGGTAGTGATGGAGACCATAGGTAGTGCCCGGACCCATGTAGCACCAACAGTGCAGCCAGCTCTAGTGGTTACAACACCTACAGACAATGTAGTTATCTTGGTATGAATTGTGAAGAGTATAAGAGATATGGAATGTGAACCTTTTATGGGAGATCATGATGTAGAAGTTGCAAGTAGATGGTTTAGGAAGATAGAGAAGACCCTAATATAGATAAAGGTACCAGATGAACTAAAGGTAGATTCTACCTCTCAACTGTTGATCGATAGAGCCCAGTCATGGTAGGAAACATTGCAGTCAAGGAAAACCACGTGGTTATAGACGTGGGGAGATTTTAGAGTTGAATTTGAGATTTAGTTTTACTCATGGTTCACTGTAAAATGAAGGAACATAAGTTTTTCACATTGAGACAAGGTGATATGTTTGTGTTTGAGTATGGAATGAGGTTCAATGACCTTTCAATATTTGCCTCATATCATGTGCTTACTGAGAAGCACATGATAGAGAAATTCAAAGATAAACTTACGTAGGAACTGAACAAGGGTTTGATAGCTCTGCAATTTAGGATAATGAGGGATCTGACAAAGGTAGCTCAACCCTTAGAGGTATACATTATTGAGGGCCAAGAAGACCAATCAAGTGGTGGTAAAAGAAAAAAGATGGAGTATTCGATGAGTAAACCACTTAGGCCTCCCCTTTTTAAGAAGAGAAAAAGTCTACAATATGGCCGGATTTAGAAGAAATGAGGGGAGGTCATTCAGAGTAAATTAGTTGTTGGGTCACATTAGATTTAATTTGGTTCAGCCATGGATTTCTCATAAAAGGCCATTAACTTTGTGCTTGGGTTTAATGGGGAGGCCATTCGGCCAAGAATTTGTTTTCCCTTGAAATTTAGATATTGTTTCATTCATCCATAATGGTTTTTTGGCATGAGATAGTTTTAGCCAGCCTGGGTTTGTGCATTAATTAGTACTTAAAAGTGTATTTTTATCAAGCTTTTATATCATTATTTTGCACTTAAAGTATCAATAACTCCTTAATTAAAACATGTTTTATAATAACAAGTCTGATACTATAAGATACCTTTAATTTATGGTAAATGTTCATCTTAAATGCAAGTCTATCACATAAATCAAAAGATTGATTGATGAGTTTAACTACTGAAATTGAGAAGACAAAGAGAGGGTTAAGCTTAGAAAAGAGATGTTGGTTCAGTCCAAACTGAAACACTGTTCAGTCATTGGGTCATATGTGGAGCTATAGATCTTGAATTTCAATTTGGTTTATATGGCTAGAAAGCTAAGACATAGGCCTAAAACATTCATGAGGAGTCCAAGACTCAATTCTGCTGTTTGGAAGTCCAAATCTTAGCAACAACGGAGAAGGCGAAATCTGTCTTGCAGCCTAGACACTGTTCAGTGTTTAGCCCATATCTCGAGTTCTAGAAGTCTAAATGCACCGATTCTTTTTTTGTTGGAAAACTGAGACAAATTCCCAGACAATCTATTCAAATTCTAATGTTAGCAATGATGTTTTGTTTAGACAAGAAGATAAGGATCGTCACCAAGTCAAAATGTGGCCACCCACTCAACAATTAGTCATCAAATCAATAGTTCCAAATTTTGGCCTATAAAAGGAGGCATTTGCCATCTATTTAGACATCTTAGTTTTCATATCAAGATCATGTTCATGCTTTCTCTTTATATTTTTGTAATGCTTAAGTTTTGTTTATATTAATCTCTTGTTTATGCTTTTCATTTTCTTTCCTTTACTTAGTTAACTTATATCTTATTTATGTTCTTATCTTGTTTATTTATGTTTCTCTCTTTTATTATGTTTAGCTAAGTTTATTATGTTAAGGTGAAAAGGTTACACTAATGGTGTAAGAATAAGTATAGTATAAACTCAACATGGACTTTAATGTTTGATACTAATATGTTTTGTATTTGTTATCTTGTTCACTTTTTATACTTTTCTTGTTAAATGATTAATCTAGATTTATGTTGTATAACCCTTGGTACAATAAATACTTGGCACTTTCATAGCCTAACTGTATGGTATAACCGTTACCTGTGCTATGAAAGGAACTTGATTTGTTGTTAACATAAGTTATAATCATGAATACCTGATAACATTTACAAGTATTAGCATTATTCGAATAAGATAACTAATGTAATCATGTTAAAAATTTATAATCCGATTGAAACCTCCTTTGTGTGCGGTTTCTAGTTGAGTGATAAAAGGAGTTTATACTATACTTGTTTGAAATACCATTAGTGGATCCTCTAACTTGATAATTATTTTATCCTTGTTTAATCCTTATATCAATATCACATCTCAAAGCTCTCTTCAACTCCTTTTCTGTTACTATCTATTTCTTTATTTATAGTTTATATAGTTAACATCCTTGTGGTTCGACCCCGGTCTTGCTGGGTTATTTATTATTTCGACACTCCTACACTTGGGAGAAGACATCAATTCTTTGGTCGTGTCAAGTTTTTTGCGCCGTTGCCGGGGAGGTAAATTCTTGTATAAATTATAATATTTATTTTATTTTCTCTTTTCACTTTTCTTGTATCTAACTTTGTTTCTTTTGTTTTGTTTCCTTTTCTTTTGTTTTCTTCTTCATTTTATTCTCTTTTTACACGTGCATGAGTGTTTAGTCACGTACATTAAGTGGTAGATTTTGTAGGGTATCCTCATCATTTTCAAAAAATATAACCGAAGAAGATAACCAGTCGCTTCATAATGAGAATAATAAGAATAACCGAGTTAGAACACTTAGAAACCATATGAATCCTATAAGAACAAGTGCACCCTTATGTATTGTTTTTCCCCCTGATGCACCTCATTTTAATTTTAAGTTAGGCATTATACCTTCTTTTCATGGCTTAAATTTAGAAAATCCATACTTGCATTTAAGGGAATTTGAGTAGGTCTGTAACACCTATAATAACTTAAATTGTAGCATGAACACCATCAGATTAAAGCTTTTTCCTTTTTCATTAAAAGACAAAGCTAAAACATGGCTATAAAATTTGAGACCAGGATCCATTCGTGCTTGGAATGAAATGCAACAATAATTTTTAAAGAAGTTTTTTCCATCTCACAGAACAAACTCTTTCAAAAAACAAATCACCACTTTCACTTAAAAACTAGGAGAAACATTTTACCAATGTTGGGATAGGTATCAATACTTGCTTAATACTTGCCCTCATCATGGTTTTGAAATATGGAGATTGGTTTCATATTTTTATGAAGGGTTAACACCTAAAGATAGGCAAATGGTTGAATTGATGTGCAGTGGAACTTTTGAAGATAAAGACCCTGATGAAGCAATAAAGTACCTAGACTTGCTAGCTGAAAATGCTCAAAATTAGGACACTACAGACATTTATGAGGCACCAAGTAAAACTCAACCTCATACATCTAGTGGAGGAATGTACAATCTTAGGGAAGATCATGACCTTCAAGCCAAGTTTGAATCTTTAGCTAGAAAAGTCAAAGCACTAGAATTGAAAAATAATGGTTAATTAAAATCTGTTCAAGACATTGAGTGTCAAATATGTGAAACCAATAAACATTCAAACAATGACTGTCCAACTTTGCCTTCTTTCAAGGAATGCCTCCATGAACAAGCTCATGCTTTAAACAGTTTCTAAAGACCCAATCTAACCCAAACCCGCAAACATACAACCCTGGTTGGAGAAATCTCTCAAATTTCAGTTGGAAGAGTGGTAACAATAATACACAAACTTCACAACCATCATTTCAAGCACACCATAATTTTTAAAATTCTCATGGATATGCACTTCCTTATGCTCCCCGTCCTAGAAGAAATCTTGAGGAAACATTGCATGCATTCATTGAAAAGTAGGAGACAATCAGCACTAAAAATGCTCAAATCATAGCAGATCTAAAAGATGCTCTTGCAAAATTCACATCTACTCTTAATTTTTAAAAGAAAGGTAAGTTTCCATCTCTACCATAGCAAAATCCAAAGGGGCAATACAATACAAATGCAAATAGTTTCGGAAGCCAACATATGGATCAAAGTCAAATCAGTCATCACTCTTCGCAGTGGTAAGGTTATTGAAAAACCCACTCTTAAACCTTGTGAGAAAGATGATGAGTCAATCTTTAAGGGTAAGAAAGGGGTTGAATCTGAACATTACAAAGAAAAGATGATTCCCCGCCAGCACTTCCATTTCCTCATGCCATAACCAAACAAAGGAAAGTCAATCACAATTCTGAAATCTTTGAAACTTTCAAGCAAGTAAGGATCAATATACCTTTGTTGGATGCTATTAAACATGTACCTTTTTATGCTAAATTTTTGAAAGATCTGTGCACTATGAAGAGAAAACTGAATGTGAAAAAGAAAGCCTTTTTAGCCGAACAAGGAAGTGCTATTCTTCAGAACAATAATGCTTTGAAATATAAAAACCCTGGTTGTCCTACAATTTCTTGCTTTATTAGAGAACATAAAATTGAAAGAGCTTTACTTGATCTTGGAGCTAGTGTGAATTTACTTTCATATTTGGTTTTTCAAAGTCTCAATCTAGGTGAGTTAAAACCAACTTCTGTAACTCTCTTACTTGCTAATAGATCTGTAAAAGTGTCTAGAGGAATAGTTGAAGATGTGTTAGTACAAGTTGATAAATTCATTTATCCTGTGGATTTTATTGTCTTGGACATACAACCTGTTGAAGCATGTATTTCATTTCCAGTTATTTTAGGACGTCCGTTTCTTACAACTTCTAATGCATTGATTAATTGTAGAAATGGACTGATGAATCTATCTTTTAGAAACATGACATTGGAGAAGAATATTTTCAATATTTGCAAGCAACCTGGAGATGATAATGATTTACAGGAAGTAGATCTTATTGAAGAATTAGTTTATGATCAATTTGAATCTACCTTGAGTAAAATTGAGTTTGATGAATCTAAAGAATTGCAAATGATTTATTCTTTGGAAGAAATCAAGGATAAGAAAGGCACCGAAAATGTTGTCGCAGATCATTTGTCAAAATTAACAGTAGATTCGACATTTGACATCCCACCAATCGATCATTACTTTCCTGATGAATCCTTACTTTCTCTTAGTCCAATACATTGGTCTGCTAATATTGACAATTTTCTTACTTCGGATATTTGTCAGCTCATTGGAGTACCCAAGACAAAAGAAAGTTCTTAAACAAAGTGAATAATTTTTGTTGGGATGACCTTTATTTATTCAAATATTGTCCTGATCAGACATTTTGAAGATGCATTCTTGACAATGAGGTAAGTAATGTCATTAAACTTTGTCATTTTGAGGCATATGGGGGTCATTTCTCATCAAGAAAGACAACTGCAAAAATCTTACAAAGTGGATTGTACTGGCCCATCATGTTCAAGGACATGTATGCATTCTGCAAAACTTATGAAAATTATCAAAAACTTGATACTAGTAAAAAAAGTTTTGCTTTATAATTCTTGACTTCATTTATTTCCTGGAAAACTAAGATCAAGATGGATCAGTCCTTTTATTGTGAAACATGTGTATCCATATGGGGTTTGTGATATCGAGAATCCAAAGAATGATAATGTTTTCAAGGTAAATGGGCATCATTTGAAAGTTTACTTTGATAATTTTTCAGTTGAAAATGACTCTATTGAATTGAGTGATCCTATATATAAAGATTGATTCTTTTTCTCACATTGTTTTTGTGTTTCTTTTTTGTGTGACTTTTATTTTGCTAGTCTCTCTCACCTCGGTCAAATGACGGATAACGGTACTCTGTGACTCTTAAGTTGGTTCTTTCAGTTTCCCATAATAACTGATATTTGTGTATATATTTGTGCAATTCTTTGCTCTTTCTCCTTTCTTTGCATCTCTTTTCCACTTCTGATCTAAAAAATGGACACCACTCTTGAAAAATTGAAAAAATATTTTCCCGTTTTGCCTCAAAATGCTATTAATAAATCATGGAATTCCTGAAGATATTTGCTGGCTAATCGAAGTAAAGGTCTAATTATCAGGTGAGTCCTCCAATTCTTTCATTTCATACATGCCTGGAACATTTAAAAGCACTTTTGCAAAGAAACGTTGTGCAAAACGACTGAAAGTCTGTCACTGATGTGCCAGATGGACTTGTAGTGCACAATGTTGTTATTTAGGAATGGTATCTATAAATCATGAAGATAAAATACAATTCATTAAAGATGGCCTGGATAAGGGGTCTTTAGATAATCTTCTATTGACTCTTGAGACGCACCCTAGTAGAGATGTGCATTATGCAATTCATAATTTATGACCCCATTTTCATAAAGAATATGATCGACTTAGTCTTGGGAATCTAACTAAAAAAGACCTTGTTTACCAGTTTTTAAGAAAACTGGATAAGAAGCCTATCCCTGACCTATAGAGGGCATTTAAGCCGTTCTTGGATGTAAAACCAAGGGAAGATGTGAGCCACAATCACAACTACCTGTACATACACAATCACGAGCATAATATTTGTGTTTTGTTATTTCTTATATTTGTTTAAGTGTGTTTCAGGTTTGTTAGTGTTCGCTGTTTCAGGTGATGTCTTCTATACTCTATCTTTCTACTTTAAGACATTGAGGACAATGTCTCGTTTTGGTTGGGGGGAGAGGGTAGTAGCTGTCATAATAAAAAAAACTGATTAACTAATTATTTTTAATAAAACTATTTGACAAAATTGTTATTACTAGGATGGCATAGTAAGGGAGAATTTTATTGACTCTTGAGATGCATCTTAGTAGACATTTTCCAATGGTTATTTGCAATATTCCTAACAAGGTTTATCACATACTTCTTGAAATATTCAGGTTTACAAGCTCTCACATTGTTATCACTTGATTCTGCTCATATACTCATTTAACAAGTATTCTTAAACCTTCTTTTTCACACACACACTTTAACATATGATTGTGGGTTGCACATTGAATTATTACATTATTTATGTTCTTTTGTTAAAGGTAACAACTAAGAGAAATGGATAATATATAATTTGTAAAAAAAACAAACAAATTGATAATATTGATGATAATAAAAACGTAGATAAGTTTGGTTTCGAAGCCTCCCTAACCTAAACAATTAAGCCCGAATGGGTGTTTTAACACCTAGTACCCTAAAGTCAACTAACTTGGGAGCTATTGGCCTAAAGCATGTTACATAGGTTAAGGAGAAAAACTTAAGGGAATCAAACATTGCATTATCTACGTATCAGTATCTGCAACCCGAGTTACTAAGCTTGTAGGGGTGTCTCAACACCTAATGCCGTAAGAGCAACTGGTCTGGGAGTCATTAGCCGAAAGCTCGTTACATGGGTTAAAGATGCATTGTGTTTTAAGTTATATGTATATATATTAAAAAAAAGAGAGAAAAAAAAGAAAATAATAATAATAATAATCCCAACCCAAGGAAGTTAACCTTAAATATTAGAACAAAATATTGTTTTCTTCCAATAAAAACCCCATCATCTATGTTTTCATACATTTAGCACAAAAAAAGAAAGGTTTATTAATATTTTATTTAAGAGGTATTGAGTAGATATATAAATTTAATGAGAGTTTGTTTATCTGAATAAATTAATGGAAGTTGAATGATGAATGCCTTACTTTGTGAAACTTGCAAATTGTTTTTCTAATTAAACGCATTGATTACTAGGGACTAGTAATAAGCTGGTTAGGGGGTGTGATTAATACTTAAAAGTGTATTTTTATCAAGCTTTTATATCATCATTTTGAACTTAAAGTATTAATAACTCCTTAACTAAAGCATGTTTTATAATAACAAGTCTGATATTATAAGTTACCTTTAATTTATGGTAAATGTTCATATTAAATGCAGGCCTATCACATAAATCAATGAATTGATTGATGAGTTTAACTACTGAAATTGAGAAGACAAAGAGAGGGTTAAGCTTAGAAAAGAGATGTTGGTTCAGTCCAAACTGAAACACTGTTCAGTCATTAGGTCATATGTGGAGCTATAGATCTTGAATTTCAATTTGGTTTATATGGCTAGAAAGCTAAGACATAGGCCTAAAACATTCATGGGAGTCCAAGACTCAATTCTGCTATTTGGAAGTCCAAATCTTAGCAATAACGAAGAAGGCAGAATCTGTCCTGCAGCCCAAACACTGTTCAATGTTTAGCCCATATCTCGAGTTCTAGAAGTCCAAATGCACCGATTCTTTTTTTGTTGGAAAACTGAGACAATTTCCTGGACAATCTGTTCAAAATTTGATGTTAGCAATGACGTTTTGTTCAGACAAGAAGATAAGGATCGTCACCAAGTCAAGATGTGGCCACCCACTCAACAATTAGTCATCAAATCAATAGTTCCAAATTTTGGCCTATAAAAGGAGGCATTTGCCATGTATTTAGACATCTTGGTTTTCATATCAAGATCATGTTCTTGCTCTCTCTTTATATTTTTATAATGCTTAAGTTTTGTTTATATTAATCTCTTGTTTATGCTTTTCATTTCCTTTCCTTTACTTAGTTAACTTATATCTTATTTATGTTCTTATCTTGTTTATTTATGTTTCTCTCTTTTATTATGTTTAGCTAAGTTTATTATGTCAAGGTGAAAAGGTTACACTAATGGTGTAAGAATAAGTATAGTATAAACTCAACATGGACTTTAATGTTTGATACTAACATGTTTTGTATTTGTTATCTTGTTCACTTTTTATACTTTGCTTGTTAAATGATTAATCTAGATTTATGTTGTATAACCCTTGGTACAACAAATACTTAGCACTTTCATAACCCAACCATATGGTATAACCGACACCTGTGCTATGAAAAGAACTTGATTTGTTGTTAATATAAGTTATAATCATGAATACCTGACAACATTTACAAGTATTAGCATTATTCGAATAAGATAACTAATGTAATCTTGTTAACATTTTATAATCCGATTAGAACCTCCTTTATGTGCAGTTTCCAGTTGAGTAATAAAAGAAGTTTATACTATAATTGTTTGAAATACCATTAGTAGATCCTCTAACCTTGACAATTATTTTATCCTTGTTTAATCCTTATATCAATATCACATCTCAAAGCTCTCTTCAATTCCTTTTCTATTACTATCTATTTCTTTATTTGTAGTTTATACAGTTAACTTCCCTGTGGTTCGACCCCTGTCTTGCCGAGTTATTTATTACTTCGACACTCCTACACTTGGGAAAGACATCAAATCTTTGGTCGTGTCATGCATGATGATGGGTTCAGTCCAATCTTTTTGATGATTCATTTTGTCAAATTAGGTCAGCCTATGTATGGGTTTGATTTGGGCAGCAAGGAGGTTTGTTAGGAGCTTGTATCAAGTCTGATTTGAGTTATATTAATGAGTATATGTTGGTACCATATGGGGTCCAAAGTTGGCTTAGGCTAATTAAAATATTGAAATATTTTTCTTACAAGGATTAACAAAATATTCTCCAAAAATTGAAAGGGAAATTGTTCATTGTTGTCCCTATTATTTAAAAGAATATTTAGCAACAAAGAAAGAAGTTTCCTAGTCGTGTAAGAAAACCAAAGATGGTTGTCATATCTGAATCCTAGACTTTGAAGGATTATTTAATACTAAAGATTTGATTATGCTAATCAATGAAGGAAAATAATGGATGATTATAAGGGGAATTAATTTCTAAGAATGTTTTTTATGTTTTGAAGGGAAATCATAGTCCTATAAGGAAAGAAAACTTCAGCAATTAAATTCCTATTCAGATTAGATTTCTTATCATTTAAAGGACTTTAAAATTTGGTTAAGCAATCTTAGAGTATCTAAGGAGGTGGATCTCGATCAAGAGTTATTTAAGCTAAGGAATTAAGATATTTTATCTTGTTTTTCTTTCTATTATATGTGGCATCAACAAGCTATTGTCTAGACATGTTGTTTTTAATATTATATCTATGTTTGAGTTTAATTAATACTTTGGTTTTCAGCTATGATCTAAGGCTTGTTTAAATCAAGGTTTGAGTTTACTAATAAAGGTTTTAGGTCAGTTTTTGTAAGTGGATCAATTTAGTCTATGAGGGTAAATCCATTAAGGTTAATTTCTCAAAACTATTTAAACACGTATAAAGCCTAAATTTTGAAGAAAAAAACCTTTGATGAATAATACTTCTGAACTTTTCAATTTTAACGTGTGAAAGATTCTTGAACGAACCAAATCTGACTTATCAAAGATTAACTGGTTTCGAGGCATCATTCGACTTCATTCCAATAGTATCGGTGTCTTGCTATAGGTTTCTATTGTGTCACACTCTTATTAGAATTATTTCGACTTTCTAGGATCAAATCTTAATTTTGATTATGGATTACATGACCATGTAATCACAAGGTTTGCATCAAGATTGTAGGTGGAGGGTTAGCTGTGGGGGAGTTAAATATGAAGAAAAGTTTTGCCAAAAGAGCTTCAGAACAAAAGACAATTACTTATTTATACTATGTCAGGTGTGAGCAGCAACATCTTGAAAACTGTTCTGCTTCATTAGTGTGATACTACATTTATAGACAGAATGTGTATAGATGGCGAGATTGTCTTTATTTTGGTCGGGGATGCTATTATTATTATGGCCAAGGACATTTCAAGAAAGACTGTCCTATGAGAGCTGAGTATGTGCAGGGACAAAGGCAACAGACACAAAGCTACCAACAATTAGTCACTGTAGATAGACCTATCAGGCCCTTGCAGTTGAGGACTAGTGGGAATCATAGCCAATCTCAAGGTCAGGGGGAGAGGACTTAGAGCAGGGTGTTTCACATGACCCATGAGGATTGTAAAAAGCCGGTTATATTCTAACTCGACCAAAATCATAATAATAATAATAATAATAATAATAATAGATAGATAGATAGATAGATAGATAGATAGATAGATAGATAGATAGATAAGTAAACAAGCATTTAGAAGGGTAAAATTAAACAAAAAAAAGTTATAAGACATTAATTTATTGAGAAAGAAAAAATAGGGATAAATTTGGAAAATGCTAAACAAAAAGGGATCAATGTGCAAATTTAAAAGATGAGACTATATAAATGCCCATCTTTTCTTCTTTTGGCTGATTGCTAGAAGCTATAGGAAATGGAGAGGATTTGTGTGATTTTCTTGTTGTTTTCTTGCTAATTATATAAAAACAAAAGGAGGAGAAGTTTAATTAGAGTGATTAGAACTTAGATAAAGAATTAAGAAGGGTGATTTAGTGCTTGGAAGCTGTTTTGAAGAAAAAAAAAATCTAAAGTTAGGGTTTACAAAGGGAGAAGAAGGAAACTTGAATTTTTCTTGCATCCATTCCTTAAATCTGTATCCAAGTAAGTTGAAGAACATGTTTAAAATAATTAATTGTTATAATTTTGTGTTTTGATGAAGAAATTAAATTGCTATAATTATGTGAATTTGGGGATTTATGGTGTTAATTATTGAAATGATGCAATTTATTATTGAACTATATTAGGAAGCATAAATTATTAATGGGTAAGTGTTTAATTTAGAAATGGAAGAAACAAACCCCCTCTTTTTAGTTATTGGTCTCGACAAAAGGAGAAGATTTGGGAGATTGAAGAATTTAATGCAATTGTTTAGGAGTTGTGGGAATTTGTGGCTTATTAATGTTAATAAATGGAATGGTAAAGGATTTTATAAAAAAAATAAAAAAGAGAAAAATTTCACCTTTTTTCCTTGAAGGGATTTCGACCATGACATATAAAAAGGAGAAAAAGGATTTCGACTTGGATTTTGTTAATGTAAAAGAGTGATTTAGACTAATCGGATGGATTGTTGGAGAATTAGGAAGTTAATTTTGATGAAGGGTTAAAAAGGAGAATTTTATTCTTCTTAACTTAAAATGAAATGAGATTTTTATCATTTGGTTATGAATAAAAAATTCTATGTTGATTTTTATATTGATGCAGAAGAGGTTGCAAGACCTAATCAGTAACAGGGGACCACTTTACGCCCACAAACACCAGGTAGGTGTTAAATACCCTATAATAAATTAATTGTTTAATTTAGTATTTTATAAGAAACTTCATTTGATTGTAATTTTAGTGTAGAAATTGTGAAATAAAATGAATGGAAATAATACCCTATTAAAGAAATGAGCGCGCTGAAAGATTATTTCCTGGTTAATGAAAATAATGTCCTGTCAAATGGGCGTGGTGAAAGATTATTTCCTAGTTAATAGAAATAATGCCATGTTAAATGGGCGCGTTGAAAGATTATTTTCCATTAATGGAAATAATGCCCTGTTGAAATGAGCGCATTGGTTGAACTATTTTCTTTTCTTTCTTACCAGAACTTCAGATATACTGTACTAATTAATGAACGACTTAGAAAGTTATATCCTGGTTAATGAAGAAGATATCTAGTTTAGGATTGGCAAAAAATAAAATTTAAATTAAATTAATGTATTGATGATAAGTACTTCATTTAATGAGCTAGTGCGTATATTATTGTGTATGCTTCAAATAGTCCTTATTTAAATTGTATATTATTAATAAGTGTAAATTTTCTAGTTTTTACTGAATATTCATATGTTATATAAATATGTTGTTAGGTATCTCGCATCATTGAGCTGGAAAGTAGATGCATAGATGAAAATCCTTATTTCAGTTAATTTTTGTATTGAAAGTATTGATATTATGTTATTATATCGCTTGTATGTTAAGAAATTTTAAAATGTTTAAATTATTCTTTTGTTTGGTATGTAATTAAGGACAACACTCTTACTTTAACTATAATATAGTTTTGTTGTATTTATATTTGAATGTGTTTGTGTCCTAAGAAATTAATGCTTATTGTGAATAAATTAGTTTTAAATATTGTATATGAAATCATACAATGTTAATTATTCAAAAAAAAAAACTACAAGGGATATGGAAATTGATGTGTTTAGTAGAGTTGTGATGCTTAATTATATTGAGATGAGTTTGTGGTTATTATTTACAAGTTTTGATTTTTGAGTCAATAATTTGGTATTGAAAATATAAAAGAGACTTTGCTGAAATTTTTAGAAAATATTTACTTGAAGAGAGACCAATCAACTCTTTTAAATATCTATTTATTTGGGCCTTGACAAGGATGTACGGGTTGCAACATATGTAGTAGCAGATACTTTGTTATTAGAAAACCAGTCTGTGTATGCTTTAATAGATTTTGGCGCTACAAATTTTTTTGTAGTAAGGAAAATTGAGAATAAACTGAAACGAAAATCACTAAGTTAGAAAAGAGATTTCTAATTAGTACACATTTGGGGGATGTGGTAACTATTGAACATATATATAAGGTAGTTAAAATCACTATTGGGGGAAATGCTACAAAAGTAGATGTGATGCCATTATAATTACAGATTTTGACATAATTTTAATGACAGATTGGTTGAGCAATTATAGAGCTCAAATTGATTGTTTTACAAAAATGATGACTCTACGTGGATTAGATGGGAAATAAGTGACTTTTAAGGGGGAGAGGAATGTCATACTGAATTATATAATTTCATTATGACGGCTAGTAAGCTTATAAAAAGGGGTGTATGACCTATCTAGCTTATGTAATAAATTCTGGAAAGGGTGAGGTAAGGATAGAAAACCTTCCCATTGTAAGAGAGTTTCCGGATATGTTTTTGAAGGAATTACCAGGGCTACCCCAATAAAGAGAAGTAGAAGTCTCAATTGATGTATTGACTGGTATCTCTCCAATAACTCAAGCACCATACAGGATGACACTAGCAGAACTAGTTAAGTTGAAGGTTTAGTTACAAGAATTACTACAAAAAGTGTTCATACGTCCAAGTAATTGACCTTAGGAGCTCTAGTTCTATTTGTGAAAAAGAATGGGGGAACAAAACCTTTAGGCTCTGTATAGACTATAGACAATTGAATAGAGTGACGATAAAAATTAAGTATCCGCTATCATGGATAGATGACTTGTCTGATAAGTTTAAAGGGGTCAAGATGTTTTTAAAAATAGATATAAGATTACAGTACTATCAGTTAAGGATTAAGGAGTATGATATACCAAAAACTACCTTCAATACTTGTTATGGTCACTATAAGTTCTTGGTAATGCATTTTGGATTGACAAATGCACCTATGGTGTTTATGGATTTGATGAATCGGGCCTTACTTAGATAAGTTTGTAGTGATGTTTATATACGATTTTTTAGTTTATTCTAGCTCTTATTTGAAGTATGAACAACACTTGAGATAAGTGTTGCAGACCCTAAGAGATCACTAGTTGCATGTCAAATTAAGTAAATGTGAATTTTAGTTAAAGAGGTGGTTTTTTTATTGCATGTTATATTTACAGATAAGATATTTAGTTAAGGAAATCCATAGTTTTCTAGGGTTGGCGTGGTATTATAGAACGTTTATAAAAGGGTTTTTTTTTTTACTATAACTACTTCATTAACTCGACTGACTATGAAGGAAACCAGATAGGAATAGATGAAAAAGTGCAAAGAAAGCTTCTAAAAGTTAAAGAAAAGGTTAACTACCACCCTTGTGCTGACACTTCCCTCGAGAACTAAAGGGTTTGTGATGTATAGTGATGCATCTAGAAAGGGGCTTGGTTGTGTTCTAATGCAACATGGTAAAGTCATCGCCTATACATCCAGACAATTGAAACCTCATGAAGTCAATTATCATATCAATGGTTTAGAGCTAGCAGTTGTGGTGTTTGCATTAAGGGTATGAATACATTACTTGTATAGGTCCCATGTTCAAATCTTTACAGACCATAAAAGTTTGAGATATTTAATGACACAGAAGAAGTTGAATATGCGACAGAGAAGGTAGATAAAGTTAATTAATGATTTTGATTGTGTAATAGATTATCTCTCAAGGAAGGTGAATATGGTCACGGATGCCCTCAGTTGTAAGAATAAGGTAGTAATGGAGATGATAGAGGAGGAGGATAAAAGAGAATTGATAGAGTTGAAAAATATTGATGCTAAGGTTGAAATTGGGCCTGAGGTTCATTGCTAGCTCAATTAAGAGTACGATCTGTGTTACAAGATAGAGTTTTAGAAGTTCAACGAAGAGACACTAAAGTGAACAAAGTGAGATAAAGTGAAATTAGGGGTTGAGAAACCTTTTCGAGTCTTGGATGATAAGGTGGTGGCGATGGATAGACGAATGTATATGCCTGACGATAAAGCTTTGAAAAAGGAGGTACTAAGAGAAGCCCATGAATTGAGATTTGTGGTACATCCAAGAAGTACTAAGATGCATAAGGATTTAAATGAATTCTATTGGTGGCCAAACATGAAGAAAACAATTACTAAATTTATGGCGAAATCAGGAGTTTGCTAACAAGTAAAGGTGTAGCATTAAAAACCATATGAACCTTTCCAACAACTATTGATACTAAAATGGAAAAGGGAAGACATCATTATGGATTTCGTATCAGGTTTACCAATAAGGAGAAAATGTAGCAATGCAATTTGGATTATAATAGATTGGTTGACAAAGTCGACACTTTTCTTACCTACGAAAATGACAAATTCTGTAAATAAGTTGGCCAAATTATATGTGGATGAAATGGTGAGACTATATAGGGTACCAATATCAATTGTTTTTTATAGGGACCTTAGATCACTTCACGACTATGGCTCAGTATTCAACATGCTCTAAAGATAAAAGTAAATTTTAACACAGTGTTTCATCCACAATTCGATGGGTAATTAGATAATACAATTCAAAGTCTACAAGACTTATTGAGAGCCTATATACTGGAATTTATGGGAAATTAGGAGGAACATCTGCCATTAATCAAATTCACCTACAATAATAGTTACCAGTCAACCATAAAGATGGCTCCCTATGAAACTTTGTATGGTAGAAAATTTTGGACCCTTATTTGCTTGTAAAAAATTAGGGACATGAAAATGATGGGACCAGAATTAGTACATATCACTTCAGAAAAGGTGAAATTTATAAGAGATGAGATGAAGGCTACCTAGGACCATAGTTGTCTAACCCGACCCGGGGGTGGACCCAGTCAAGGAGTCGGGTCCCGTGTTACACGGGTTGACCCGAGTCAACTCGAATTAACCTGAAAATTAAAAAAATTTAAAGTTTTAATATTTTATTTGAAAAAATTAAGAAACAATCCATGTGAATATAGGTTATATATGTTATAAATAATGAAGTTTAAAAGATTATTTCAAAATGTTTTTTTTTATCTCATATTGAAACGATATTGTGTTATCTTTTTAAGTTGAAGTATTAAACCAAAAAGGTTTTTATTCCACATTGAAAAACATAATTTTTTTCTTGTGAACATAATGTATATATACTAAAAGTCTTCAAATCCCACATTAAAAAAATAACTTTTTTTCTTGTGAACATAGTATATGTACTAAAGAGCTTCAAATCCCACATTGAAAAATAATAAAATATTCTTCTAGTATTTATATAGTGAATTTTGAAAATGGTTAACAACAACCAACTAAAAAAAATATAAAAGTAGGGGTCTCTAGTTAGGAGAAAAAACACATTAAAAAAAACTCTATCGGGTTTTGCTAGGTCGCCCAGGTCATGAATCGACCTGGCGAGTCAACAGAATTTGATTGTTTTTTTGCCCTTGCTGGTCTTTCACCTTACCTGGACCGATCCAGCCACCGGGTTGATCGGGTCCCGGGTCGACCTGCTGGGCCAGTCCGGGTTTAATAGCTATGCCTAGAATCAATATAAAAGTTAAGCAGGTGTCAGAATAAAAGCCACTTGAATTTAATGTTGGATATGATGCACTTGAAGGTTGCTTTTTGGAAGCATATGCTACGATTTGTTCTGAAAGGAAAACTAACGCTAAGGTATATTGGACCCTTTAAAGTGGTGAAGAGAATTGGACTTGTGGCATATAAATTAGCCTTACCTCCATATTTAGCTAAGATACATGATGTATTTCATGTTTTGTTGTTACGAAAGGCAAATGTAGACCCCTCTAGAGTATTACTGCAAATTTCATGGGAAGTTAAAGAAGACTTGACTATAGAGGTTAAACCAAGAAGAATTTGGAATCAAAGTGGAAAAAAATTAAGAAATAAAAGGATTCCTATGGTGAAAGTATTATGAAAGAGTTCTCAAGTCGAAGAGAAAACTTGGGAAAGAGCGTTAGATATGAAAAGAAAATACCTAGAATTATTCGAGAACCCAGGTATGAAAATTTAAAATTTTAAGGATGGAATTTTCTTAAAAGATGGAAGAATATAAACTCACGACAAAAAAAAAAGGGTCAAATTAAGATTTAGAAAAATTAAATTTTTATATAAAAATTGAAATTGGAAGGGAAAAAAACATAAAAGTGAAAATTCATATTATACTCAAAGAGGGGTAAAAATATAAATTACCTTAGAAAAGAGTATAAAAATGAGGGATTTTCTTCTCTTCAAGTCAACAGTTGCAAATAAAATGAGAAGATAGGAAAATTTCAATTTTTCTCACCAAAAGTCTTAGAGAAACCAAGAGAAAATCAAGGGATTTAAGGAGGAATTAAGAAAAACACATGCATACACCTCTTAACACTTAATTAAGAAGGAAATAGAAGCAAAATAATTAAGGAAAGGGGCTACATAGTACACTAGGAAGGAAGAAAAAAAAGGATTTAGAAATTTTTTAATTGGTTAAGATTCGAAGACTTGAATAACATCTGGTAAGGGGTTTTAGACTTCCTCTAACAATTTCATGTAATTCAAATAAATTTTGAGATTAAAATCATGAATTTTAGATTGGGGTTTATAATTTTTTTGGATAAATGCAACATGACTATGAATTAATCAAACTTAGTTAGATTAGATTGTGTTAGGTTTTAAATTTAATGGAATTAATGAAGAAAAACATAGGATCCTTAAGAACCCAAGTGGCTGGCCAAAAAGAAAAGTTATGCTCATGATGTATAAGTGAAATTGTTGTGAACTAGTGTATTTCATGTGGGAAAATGATTTCTAAAAAAATTGAATTATAATTTAAAATTTTTATTGAAATATTGTAGCATAGTTGAAAATTTTGTTATAAATTGACTTTAGATTCTTGAATAAAATGTTAATGAACATGAAGGGTTTTAGAGGTTTAGAATTAGTGGTGTGTGTGTGTGTGTGTGTCTATATATATATATATATATATATATATATATATATATATATATATAATGCTTGTCATAAAAGATAAAAAGCATGTAGAATAATTAAAAAAAAATAAAATAAAAAACCCTAAAAGAGATATAGTGTGTGAGCTAAAGAGATTCGACTAGAATACTTGGCCTAACAAAAAAAAAAGAGTTGGGGCAAGTTGACTGATTAGTACTTAAAAGTACATTTTTATCAAGGTTTTATATCATCATTTTGCACTTGAAGTATTAATAATTCCTTAACTAGAGCATGTTTTATAATAACAGATCTAATAATATAAGATAGTTTTAATTTATCGTAAATGTTCATTTTAAATGCAGGCATATCTCACAATTCAAAGTATTGATTGATGTGATTAACTATTGAAAGTGAAAGGACAAAGAAACGGCTAAGCTTAGAAAGGAGATACCGATTCAATTCAAATTGGAACATTGTTCATTTATTGGGTCATATCTGGAGCTATAGATCTTGGATTTCAGCTTAATTTATATGGATGGAAAGCTAAGAAATAGGCCTACAATGTTCATGAATAGTGTAAGACCCAAATCTCCCGTTTTCAAATTCAAAGTTTGGCCACAAAAGAGAAGTCAGAATCTGTTCTATAATCCAGCCTAAACACTGTTTAGATTTTACCCATATCTGGAGTTCTAGAAGGCCAAATGACATGAAATTTGGTGGGTGGAAGGAAAAAATAATTTCCAACAACTTTCATGAAGACGATGTGCTCAAATTATGATGGTAACAATGACATTTTATCCAGACAAGAGCTTGAGGTCTATCCACCACGTCCACCAACAGCACTACTCAGTATTTTAGCCATATATCAAGCTCGAGTGATCCAAATGCTATGCAATTTTATGGGTGGAAAGATAAGATGATTGCCAACAACTTTCATGAAGAACACTTTGCCAAATTCAGATTGGATCAATGTCATTTCATCTAGCCAAAGTACTTGAGTGCTGCTGTCCACCAAGTCCACTAAATCAATAGTTGGCCACTACATCAATAATCAATTACCAAATGAATAGTTCTGAGTTTTAGCCTATAAAAGGAGGCATTTGCCATTCATTTAGCAATCTTGGTTCTAAGATCAAGATCATGTTCTTGCTCTCTCTTTATTGTTGTAATGCTTAAGTTTTATTTTCATTAATCTCTTGTTTATGCTTTTCATTTCCTTTACTATACTTAGTTAACTATGTTCTTATCTTGTTTATTTATGTTCTTCTACTTTATTATGTCTAGCTAAGTTAATTATGTCAAGGTGATAAGGTTTCACTAATGGTGTTAGAATAAGTATAATATGAACTCAACATGGACTTCAATGCTTAAATCCTAAACAATTTGTTATTAACTTGTCTTATCTTTTTTATCTTATCAATCCTTAATACCTTGCTTGTTAAATGATTAATCTAGATTTGTGTTATATAACACTTGGTACATCAAATACTTGATCCTTCATAGTTTTTAGCCGACATCGTTATTATGAGAGGAACTTGATTTGTTGTCAACATAAGTTAGCATTATGAATGCTTGATAAAATTTGTAAGTATGGTCTTATGTAAATAAGATGATTAATATGATCATGTTGATAATTTATAAAGAGTTTATATTTTACTTATCTCTAATGCTATTAGTGAACCCTTTAACCTTGACATTTGTTTTTATCATTGTTTAATCTTCTTTAATAATCTTATATCTCAAAGTCCTCTTTAAATCATCATCATCATCGTTGTTGTTGTTGTTGTTCTTCTTCTTCTTCTTATTGTTGTTGTTGTTATTATTATTATTATTATTATTTATATAGTTCACCTCCCTGTTGGGGTATAGATTTCATGGGTCCATTTCCTCCTTCATTTGGTTTTATGTACATATTGGTCGCAGTAGATTATGTTTCAAAATGGATAGAGGCAATCCCAAGTCGAAATAATGATCACAAAACAGTGATCAAGTTTTTGAAAGAAAATATCTTGAGTCTATTTGGAATTCCTCGAGCCATGATAAGTGATGGTGGAACACATTTCTGCAACAAGTCATTTGAGTCTTTAATGAAGAAATAAGGAATCACATATAAAGTTGTCACCCCTTATCACCCTCAGACAAGTGGACAAATAGAACTTGCTAATAGGGAGATCAAACAGATCTTGGAGAAAATAGTGAACCCTAATAGGAAAGACTGGTCTTTAAGACTTAATGATGCACTTTGGGCTTATCGAACTGCTTATAAAACATCATTAGGTATGTCAGCTTATAGACTAGTCTATGGAAAACCTTATCACTTGCCTGTGGAACTTGAACATAAAGCTTATTGGGCTATTAAAGCTTTCAATTCAAACCTTGATGATACTAGTCAGCTGCGAAAATTACAAATAAATGAGCTTGAGGAAATAAGAAATGATGCATATGAAAATTCAAGAATTCATGAAGCAAGAATCAAAGAGTTTCATGAGAAGAAAATACTTAGAAAAACATTCAATGTTAGTCAAAAAGTCTTGCTTTATAATTCTCGACTCCATTTATTTCCTGGAAAACTAAGATCAAGATGGAGTGGTCCTTTTATTGTGAAACATGTGTATCCATATAGGGCCTGTGATATCGAGAATCCAAAGAATGGTAATGTTTTCAAGGTAAATGGACATCGTTTAAAAGTTTACCTTGACAATTTTTCAATTGAAAATGACTTTATTGAATTGGGTGCTCCTGTATATAAAGATTGATTCCTTTTCTCATATTGTTTTTGTGTTTCTTTTTGGTGTGACTTTTGTTTTGCTAGTTTCTCTCACCCCGGTCAAATGGCGGATAATGGTACTCCGTGACTCTTAAGTCGGTTTTTTTAGTTTCCCATGATAACTGATATTTGTGTATATATTTGTGCAATTCTTTGCTGTTTCTCCTTTCTTTGCATCTCTTTTCCACTTCTCATCTAAAAAAAATGGACACCACTCTTGAAAAATTAGAAAAGTATTTTCCTGCTCTGCCTAAGAATGCCATTACAAAAATTTACCGTGCTAGATGTGAAAGATTGAGATTGTTAATGAACCATGGAATTCCTGAAGATATTCGCTGGCTAATTGAAGTAAAGGTCCGATTATCAGGTGAGTCCTCCAATTCTTTCATTTCATACATGCCTGGAACAGGTAAAAGCACTTTTGCAAAGAAACGTCGTGCAAAACGACTGCAAGTCTGTCACAGATGTGCCAGATGGACTTGTAATGCAAAATGTCGTTTCTTAGGAATGGTATCTGTAAATCGTGAAGATAAAATACAGTTCATTAAGGATGGCCTGAGTAAGGAGTCTTTAGATAATCTTCTATTGACTCTTGAGACGCACCCTAGTGGAGATGTGCATCGTGCAATTCATGATTTATGGCCACAATTCCATAAAGAACATGCTCGACATAGTCTTGGGAATCTGACTAAAAAAGACCCTGTTTGTCAGTTTTTAAGAAAACTGGATGGGAAGCATATCCCCGACCCATAGAGGGCGTTTAAGCCGTTCTTGGACGTAAAACCAAGGGAAGATGTGAGCCACAATCACAACTGCTTGTACATACATATTTTTAAAATAAAAAAATAAAAAAA
>Ga0325404_1001181_pt1 | contig 27627 bp, 11 predicted proteins | sample PopdelMetagenome_18_FD_205664 | JGI IMG/M metagenome (GOLD analysis project Ga0325404, IMG submission 205664) | Populus deltoides microbial communities from Bellville, Georgia, United States - Xylem-Control-R1 | ecosystem: Host-associated > Plants > Phyllosphere > Stem > Wood/Secondary xylem...
ATTCCTAATATATGAACGGAATGAGGTTTAAATAAAAATGAAATCTAAGCATAGTTTTATTTCTATGAAGGTGAGAATAAATAAATAGAAAATAGAATGAGATTTTTTCTTCGAAAAAACAATATGGTATTACCAGTCGTTATCTAACCACTGGTTGCACCTCCATCCTTATCAGGGCCACCATTATCAGCAATAGTGATAATATATATTTTTTAATTTTTTTTATTATTATTACAAGTATTGCCACTTTCATAACCTTTATCATTGTTACGACTCCATTAAAATCTAATTTTTTTTGGGATTAATTAAAAGGTTTGTTTGAGGATACATTCACACTTAATTTAGCAAATATACATCTAATAATTTCCTCGTACAGTTTTCTCTATTGTCGTGTAATGATAAATGACTATTCTAATAGCCTAAAATCATAAGAGTACCTAATACGGAAAAAAAAATAATACAGTACATAGTATCTTTTAAAAATGATTTTTTAATTAAAAATATATCAAAATATTTATATATATAGTTTTAATATAACACATTAAAATCATCAAGAAAAATATATAGAAACATTAATTTTTATAAAAAAATAATTTAAAAAACATTTTAAAAAACAAATTATTCCTTGAGAGTCTAGCTAGTTGGTACGTTGGTACAGGCATGGCGGGCGTTTTGTACTATTTTGGACGTTAAAATTGAATAAAAACGCCGGGGGTTGGCATTTATCAGGCTCACCGGCGAGGCAGACAGCATGGAAGTGATCTACAAATGGGCAGGTACTGTTAAACTGGCACCTTGATAATAAATCCTCACATTACAGCCATTTGAATGGTTTTTCTTTTTGATATTAATGTTATTTTCAAAACCCTACAGAGTTGATGAAAAGGACGACTCTGCAAACACCATGCATGCCCTATCTATCATTTCATTGCTAGTTTTGCATATACCAGAACATAAGTTATTTTGAATCATATATATTCCTTTAGTTTTCTAGTGAAATGACATTCTGTGGTCACTCATTTCTGTTTTTTGCAAGGGAATACTGGAATGCTACCAAATGAATCTTTTGTTTTTTTCTCAAAAGAATGTACTATTTCCATTCAAATAATTCGTTTTGTTGGATTGCAATAGATTGTGCGGTATCTAATTGTTTTCTAAAGTTTTTTTTGCTTGAGAATAATTAAAATAATTTTTTTTAAAAAAATTATTGACATAAGTATAGAGGAGAACTTGAAAATATTTAAATATTTTTAAAACAGCATTTCTGCCAAAAAAAACAAATAAAATATTAATTAATTGAATTCATATAAATTCGTTTCATCTATTTTCTCATGAGGATAAAAAAAAAGAACGTAGGGACAGTTGTAATGTGAAGTGAAATCAAATCATAGATGTGCTTTTAAAACTTTGATTAGATATAAGATTCCATGTAGCAGTGTAATGCAATGTGGTTTAAACTATATTTTATTTTAATTATGGTTTTAAAGTGTTTAGTTTTGTATAGATACTATTAAAAACTATTTTTTAAAAAAATTTTAGTTAAGAAAATATTTTAATTTGTAATTTTTTTAAATTTATTTTTTCAAACCATAATCCCAAAAGATATTTATATTCAAATTATCACCTACTATAGTAAATAACTATATATACACATATATATGTATATGTATTTTTTTATTAAAAAAAACACTGAAACTCTGTTCAGTTCAAACGATTTAAACATTATTTACTTGGGGATATGCCGGTCAAGACCATTGTTGACCCAAGGTTCACGAAATGATCTTTTGGGCACTTATGTGTACAGAAGAGGCTGCTGGTGGAGTAGATTATTAATACAAGTAAAGTTTCCGTACTACCAAACTATAACCAAATAAAATAACTACCCACTAAAATGCATAAATGGTTAGTTAAGATTTTGGTCAGATTTAGTGCCTTTCTGTACCAATTCACATCTAGAGCACTTCTTTTGGTCGATCAGGACATGAACATTGTGCCAATGGAACAACTGCTATGTGAGCGCAAAGAAACTAGAAATACGTAACTTGTACTATCATCTTTTTTATTTATAGTATTAATTAATGTAGATGTATGTGTTACCTTGCATGCATTTTAACTAATCTCATAAATCATGAAGTTAACAATTATATAAGTTTCGAATGGTTCTAAGATGACTCGTGTGAGAACGTAGCATATCAGAGAATAATATAAATCATATTTTGTAATTTCATCTAATAGTTTAAGTTTTTAGGTTAAATTAATTCTTTGATATGATATCAAAATCTTGATAACCAAGCATTAAGGATTTTGAATCTCACAATCCCTTTTATTTGATAAAAAATAAGTATAATAGTTTAAGTTTTTGGATTAAAATAATTCTTTGATATGATATCAAAATCCTGATAACCAAGCGTTAAGGATTTTAAATCTCACAATCCCATTTATTTGATAAAAAATAAATATAATGTTTTGGGACCTCACCTAATATTTTTATATTCTGGGACCTTATCTAATATCTTAAGTCTTTGGGTTGAAACACAACAAATAAATATTAATTTTTAAAAGTTTTTTTATCTATAAATATATCAAAATAATTCAATGGTTTTACATTTGTTTATGGTTTAAGACAATCTTTCTAGTATAATGTAATGTTTTTATTTTTTTTTAATAACCCCATGCTAGAGGAGAGAAGGTTGCACTACCATCCACTCATTTGCAAATTGCAACTAGAGGATTCCTTCTGTCTGGGTGTTCACTAACTTCCTCGGATTCTTCATCCGCTTGGAATCCGCTGTACCTGGAACCATGTGCATCTATCTACATTCTCAGGAAAGTGAAATTCCTCGTAAAAAGAAATTAATAAAGTAAAAAAGTGAAGTAATTAAACAAATTAAAAGGAAAATCCCTACTTTCCAGTGTGCTCCTTTTATTTTGGACTTAAGGTTCATGGCAAGGTAATTTATATGACGTGGACCATAGTATGCTTATAGTAAATTAAAAATTAATCGATGGGATGGTTGGATAGGACCCACATATATACTTGAATGGTTATTAAATGGGCTTCCTCCCTCCTTTAATTTTAAATTCAAAGAATAAATTCGGTGATTAATTAAGTAGCGTTCACTTTTCTTGAATTTCTTATCTTAAAACTCTAAAATCAGTGTTTATAAAAATTTATTTATCTGACGTGTTAAATTGATATAAAGGGTGTAGCTTGAAATTGTTTGGAAAAAAAAGAGCGAGCTAATTTAAAAATATATTTTATTGTAAAAAAATATATATTTTTGTATTAAGTACCCATAATCAAATAATTAGCGCAGTACTCTTTAAAAAAGTAGAAGAAAGTGTAATGCGGAACATGAAAGAAAACTGAAAATACAGTAGATACGATGATGTCGAGCACAAAAGAAGCATGGGCAGAACAATTCTAATTTAATATATTGAATTGTTTATGTTTGTGTTTTAAAAATGTTTTAGAAAAATAATATTTTTTGTTTCAAATTAATATATATTTTTTTATTTTTATATTATTTTAATATGTTGATGTCAAAAATAATTTTTAAAACATAAAAAAATATTATTTTAATGCATTTTCAAACAAAAAATACTTTAAATAACAACAACTACCACACTCGCACACATCTTTTAAATAAAAACTAGCATGCTTCTATCCTAAAATAAATACCAAGAAAAAACATTTTTATATATAATTCATAAATAAATGATCACTTTCAAAAATCAAATCATGAAAAAAAACTCGTTAACTCTCGAGGTTTTTAATAATCACATATTTATATATGGATTAAAAAATATAAATAATAAAATTCAAACATGATTATTTTATTTATTTAATTAATTCTTTACCACTTGATTATTGTCGGTGGAGCTGTTAGCTCTCCCTTGCAACTTTGAAGGCTATGTGTCACCATATCGTAATATAACAATAATAATAATCCTTGTCATATACAAGAGTTATGCTGATTAATTCTTCTTAATTAATTATCCTTCTTAATCATCTAATGGCCCTTTCAATATGCATTAAAAAACACTAATATATAAATCAATGGACTATAGAATAAGAGTTTATATTAAGAAATATTTATATAGCTAGCTTTTCCATCTCTATCAAAGACCTAACGTCCAGCTTTATCAATGATCTACAGAGGGAAACATACGTGCATAGCATCAATTTGGTGGCTCTCGTCATGTTCTTCTTTTTTATATAGTCGGCATATCAGACACGTTCCAAAATGTTTTGGTTCTACTTAATCCAACAGGAAACAAAAATAACAGCGAAGAACACGAAACATCTCATTCTAAGCATAATTAATGCGACCTATCATCTTACGATACCTTACAGTAACCTAGTCATTGGCTCCATGCATGACAAGAACAGAAAAGGATTCATTTAGGGAATCTGGGTCCTCGATGTCACACTACTACAGAATTTTTAGAGTTATCAAAGAAATTTTCAGTTAATATTTAAATTTTTACCGACATGTTTACGCACAAAAATACTTTATTAAAAAAAATCTTGTTGATGATTTGTGATCTGTTAATAATAATTTTACCAATAAATTTATTAACAGCAAAAACATATCAAAAAAATTTACTCATTTTATTCATTTAATATTTTTATTGGTGGATATAACACGTTACCAACAAAAAAAATAAGCATGTCAAAAAAATTTACTCATTTTATTTTTTTAATATTTTTATTAGTGAATATAACACATCACCGATAAAAAATTTTAGAATTTGTTGATGCTTGGAACTTCTTTCGTGGACCGATAATTTCTAACCAACATGGATAGTCATCTGATTTTGTTTCTTTCTTTGTCACAAAGTCATGAAAGTTGAATTACTGATTAAAGAGAGTGCAATTAAGTTTATAGATGATATATAGAAATTGTTATCTTCCTCTTTCCCATTTTTCTTAGATTTATATGGGATTCCCAATTTGGATAGCATTCCATTATTTGGGCATATCGGATTTTGTCTGATTTCTCCATGAGCTCTCGATTTGTTCAAGTCTCTTCATTTAACAGAAAGAAAAGAAAAAAAATGGAGGGAGGGAGTCGAGGGACTAATCTTATTCATATTGAGAAACTACAACGATTTGTATCACAAATTGGTTTGATCTGCAAGAAATCTTCTAGGAAGGAACTAAAAAGTGTAACTTAACTTGTCAAGTTTATATTTATTTTTTTAAAGATTACCAGTTTAAGTTTTATAAATTTTAAAGTCACTAGAAACTTACATGGTTATTAACTTTAAAACGTGTGAGATTAGTCAAGGTATACACAAGTAACCCAAACATCCAAGTTAATCTAAAAAAATATATATAAAAAAATAGCTGTATGGTAAAAAAAAAAATAAATCCAAAGTGACGCCGTAATGCAAAAATCAAGTTCAGTGTTTCCAGATCAAGCTATCAATGCGTTGTCTTTCTTGTGTTAATATGCAGGGCAGTGGAAATCATGGAACAAGGGAAGCCATCATTTTAAAAATATATATAATTAATTAATAATCTTTTTTTGTTAGATATTTATGTGGTCAGTGCTCAATGTTCTCATACTACAACTGGAGAATAGGATCCGTGCTCCATGGCAGAACTGTCTTCTCTGTTCGAGGACAAAGTGAAGCAGGTACCACTATATATAAATTAAGATTTCATGCGCAAATTAGTTTGGTAGATGAGAATATTATAAAAAAAAAAAATAACATTAATGATGCTCAGCAATTGTTTATATAAAACCTTATAATAAAGTTTGTTATCCCAAATATAAATAGATTAAGGGTCGCTCCGTCTTTGCGGTTAAATCAGAGTTTAGTAATTTTTTTTAAAAAATATTTATTTTAAAATAATATTTTAAAATAAATTTTATAAAATAAAAAGATATAATTTTAATATATTTTAAAACGTAATTATTTTGAAACATATTCTTTATTATACTTTCAAATAAATGCTAATAACCGAGGAAAATTAGCTACCGTGCTGATTAATTAGCTTGGTATGCATTATACAGAAGATTTTGTTCCAAGGTGCCATTGGAGTATCCATTCCCTTGCAATGCCTGGTGTGTTAAAGAAAATCTTGTAATGTTTTAATGTGAAATTAAGAATTTTGGATTTGAAAAAATATATGAATCAAGGAATTTTCATGATTTATTTCTCATTTATTTACAATTTATTTTAAATATGTTAATGTTTCATAGTATTTTTATTGAAGAATAATTTTCACAGAGCCTTAACCTAAAAAGTGAGTAAATAAGAATTCAATTAATTAAAAAAGAAAGAGTAAAAATATAAATTTCCCTGCTGAGAGTGTGGAAGAAGAGATAAGTTGTTTTTAATAAATATATTTTTATATCGATCGTTTTAATTATTTTTTATATTTGTAAAGATGATTGAGTAGTATTAAATTAATAATATTAATTTTTATAAGTTAAAAAAAATTATTAAAATTTATGTTAGCGTAAAGTTGAATTTTTGTTTTTAATTAAAAAAATTTTAATTTCACATACAGCAGGGCGCTCGCTCATAAATAATATAGCTGGAAGGTTGAACCAATTATACAGTAAGTTAATATGGTTGGGCCTATCTTCTATATTGTAATGTTGGGCCTACTTCTTACAACCGACACACTCAAAGATAGTGTTCCTGAGCAAGAAAGAGATAAAGCCTTCTTCATGATTTCAAGAACCAAGCGTGAAATTCAAGTTGCAGCAACACGTTAATGAAGATTTATCACAACAGTTCATAAGTTCAGCAAAGGTTTTTCTATTCACCTCTGTCTCGTGACAAATGAATGGCTTGGATCAGTTATTCACGGCGTCCTTTTTTGTACTTTTAAGAATGTTTGAGATTATTGTAATAATTAATTTTTAAATTTTTCTTTATTTAAATTGAAAAAATATTTTTTTAATTTATTTTTAATATTAATACATCAAAAAAATATAAAAAAATTAATTTGATAAAAAAATCAAAATTTAAAAAAACTCCAATTAAAACATTATCTCAAACAAATACTTAGTATATGCATAATTAATTTTTTATAAAGAAAATTAACTTAATTTATTCTTGCATCTCATGACTTCTTCGATATATCTTTGCATGTCTTAAAGAATATTTGAAAGTGTGGTAATAATTATTTTTTAAAGTATTTTTTATTTAGAAATATATTAAAATAATATATTTTTTTTATTTTTAAAAAAATTATTTTAAATATTAACACATTAAAATAATCTAAAAACATAAAAAAATTAAATTTTTTTTAAATTAAATTTTTGTAAAATATCTTTTGAGTTGCATCCTCGAACTAATTGTCACTTTATTCTTAATTTTTTTTTTTGTCAGTTTTATCTAACCTGTTCTTCCAGCAGATAATTCATAAAAAAGGATAAAAATACCTTCACATAATAAACTCAAATCTAATCTGATTATTAACAAAAAAATACAAAAAATTTTGAAAAAGAAAAAAAATGAAGAGGACTTAGTGCTAAAACTTGACTCTTTCAACTCCTTTTTCTTTATAAATTACACTGGACTAGACCCCACATGAGAGTATTTTAGTCGATTTGCTAGATTAGAAAACGGTCCTATATCCAAAAATAAAAATAAAATTAAAAACATTAGATTTATAAGAACAAATTGAAAGCTAGATCTAAAATTTAAAAACAAATCGAATCTAGCTTTAAATTGTCACCATCTATGACATTCATGTAATCATTGGAGCACCATTTTTCACCAGAACACCCTTTTGATTCACCATCACCATCACCATCAATGTTTTTGGATGGGCAAGCATGCTCCAGGATTCATCATTATCCACTTCAAATATATTTGGAATCGCATGTTCAATATAGAATCAAAGGAAGCATAGGGACATATTACAGCACAATTACTTCATAAAAATTGTGAAAATGGTTTTCAGGTAATAGAAACAGTCGCCTGCAAGTTCTGATCATTTCTCTTGCTGGCTGAGGATAGAAGGTCAAAGCGTTTCTTACCCCCAAACAGAATAATGTGCTAATTGGGATTCTGGACACCCTACCCAAATTTAAAGGCCGCCAGCGAGTCCAGAAGCAAAGAAGAGAGAACAAGAACCTTGTTGGACATAACAAATATTCCGAACAAAAATAAGCACATGGTCAGTGGTGGACCTGGGATCGTGAATAGAAAGGGTAAAATATTAAAGTATTTTTAGTCATTATCCAAGGATAAATTTTTATTTTGACGTTCTAGAGTTTACAAGTGGATACCGGGCTGACATTCAAACAGCTACATCTGAGTTCATCTCCTTGAGAATCCGACAGTATCCATGGCAGTCGGTAGTGTTTTTAAATCCTGGAGTAAAATCTGAAAAGAATCTCAGCACTGCAGCAAGGAGTTGAGAATCATTGGAAGACACAGCTGCTTCAAGAAACAATGATGGCCGGACAGTCACAACCTGGACAATGAATGGACTGTTTTGTCAGGAACGATTGAAATCCTTTCCATCTAATATTTGAGCTTTAAGATAAAATTGCTTAACAAGAGCAACTAAAGACATTTTCTCTTTGCTCAATTAAATACACAGCAGGTTTTATTCAGCATAACACAACATCTCCTCCCATGCTTCAACTGGAAACTTAAAACAAGAAAAAAGAAGGAAAAGGAAATAAAGAATACAAAAAACTCTCACAATAATTGATTCTCTGATCAATAAATGCACACATGAAGTAAACGCAAAGTAATAGCATGATCATGAATGCAACAATAGCTGCTGCATCCATACCAAAGTTTTAAAAAACAACTCATTTAGTGAAGCACATTCACATCTATACCTGAAGTTGGTAGTCTAGAATTACCTTGTGCTTCCTAGCATAACGCAAGGCTTCAAGATAATACCCCTCTTGAACTAGTAGCAACACGTAGTCATGATGCAAAGAGAGCTGTCTCAGCATGTCTAGACCCAGCTTCCTAATCTGGGAATTTTGACGACCTAATTCTAGGAGCTGCATTGCAACTTCTTTTGAGGGTTCAAGAATCTGTAATGAAACAGTTGCACTCGTTAAAAAAGGTTTTAAACATAAAATAGAGAGCTTTCATGACAATTCAAGAGATTTCAATACTTCATAAGCACACTTTTAGATGATGTTTCAAAACCTTGTTTATGATGAACAATGAGAGTTCTGCATATCGCTCATTGCGTGCTAGAAGTTGTATTGTCAGCACATAGATGTTTGGTTGAACTTTAATCTTTTCTGAACTTGCACTGCAACATTGGAAATAAGTCTGTCATTAGATGCGAGCCTAATATACATAAGCAGATATCAAAACGAGCAAAATAAAAAGAAAAACAAAACTACATCACTCTTTCCCAAATACTTTTTCATTTCAGTTCATCTTTCTAGTCACTCGCCTGGCTCAAGTTACATGATAGGTACATGAACCATCAAATACACACTTTCAAAAACCCAAGTTCCCCAGTCCATTGGATGAAAGAAAACCACCAAGTTGACTATTTTCTGAACTGGTCCAATTGAGAGATAATTACCCAGTCAACAATTGTTTCTGCATTCTATAATATAACAACAAACCAGCCTGCATTATTGTTGAATTTTATTATGCATTTCACATGATTCTTTTTATATATATATTAACAGGAGCTCAAACATACTAGACAAGGCACATTATCTTTCTTTCATGTTGTACCTGACAGGCTGGCTAACACAACTGCAAAACCAGAATGGCTTAAAGTTACCCAGTTCCACATTATGAAGTAGCTTTGCATAAACATACACGCAGTGGTTGATAAGAATATGATATCACTTTGCACATATGTAAGACCCATTTTAATTACATTAGAAACATTGCAGAGCTGTGAGTCAAATATAAAGAATGACATACCTACGAAGAAACTCAACAATGATGGCAACCAAGTAAGATGGGTCCCCCACCATCTCTTCCTCAACTGGAGCAAACAGTAAGCTATACATCTCATCAGTTGAAATTGCTGGAGACATAAGTTGAGACTCCTGCCTTTCAGAAACACTAGCATTTAATGGACTGCTGCTTGGTCCAAGATTCTGAGATTGTAAAGATGACGGGTGAACTTCAGAGCTAGAACTCTCAACACCACCTGATAATTTCTCCTTGTTCACTTTCGGGTTTGCTTTTAATGAGTTGAATTGGGTATTGTCCTCAGAGTCCGAAGTTGAGGAGTTTCCAGATCTATTCAGAGATTCATTGTCAACTATGGCACTAGATTGGTGTTTGGTGGATGTTCCATGTGCATCAACTTCTCCTGTAGATGCACTGGCACCAGATTGCGGGATACCGATTTGTGTCCCAGCAGAATGTGAGGTTTTCTCTGTTTTTATTCCCTTGAGATAACTGCCTGTCTTGAGTGACAGGGAGTAAGACATAAGCAGTATATCTATAGCCTTGGCAACCGTGGACACTGGTCTCCTTTCAAGAATAACATTGCGTGTTATTGCCAAGCACAGCTGCTTGGCCTGAAACACAACAATTAGCCCCAATGAATCAATAAGAGATCATATTTAAGAAAGGCTATTGGATGAATGCAATAAAGCATAAAAAATAAATCCACTTTGTAGTAACTTCTCCTTTAGCTGATTCTCATATATTTTATTCTTGTCAAAATGACCAGTGGTGGATCCTCATAGAGACAGGAGGGCAGCAGCCTCCCCTACGATATTCATTTACTTCAACAGTTTGGTTACAAACATTTAAGTCGCTGTATTTTTCAAATTATTCAATCCAGTCCCTGCATCTCCAAATTTATTTGCAATTGGTCCCTTGGTTTCAATTTTACTTTTTCCTTAAAAAGAGTGTTTTCAAAATATTGTTTCCTTTGTCACACACAAGAATAGTGCTTATATAAGATGTTCTCTATATTGGATCATCAAAATTAATACAAAAATTTTAAAATTTAAACTGTTGTTTTTTTGAGTTTTGACAAAATTTGTTGTCTAAGATTGACATGGGTAAAATTGACTGCCAATACAAACTACGAGCTTGTACTTTAGCCATTCTCTTGCATCCCTAAAATTTTATTGAAGATCCACCATTGAAAATGACTAATTTAAGTTTTGGGTAATTGATTTCATTTTCTTATAAATGTCCCTTACAACAATGAAAGAGCATATCAAAATGTGAGAAAGGCATCCACCTTACTAGCTTCCAACTTCCGTCGTTGCAAGAACTCAAGCACTGATGGAGCTTCAGAGCTGCTTGCAGAAATTGCCTGCAAGCAAAAGAATCTAATTACAAGATATCATTTATGCGGGGAAATAAAAAGCACTATAGAACAGGTTAAACTTGCCTCCAAGTCTAAATGGATCTTCCATAAAAGCTTATTAGAAATATCACATATAAGGTCAGGAACAAGAAATGTCCAATCATCTCCGTAAATAATTGCTTCAGAATCACTTATGTTGGCCTCTGGAATTTCAATATCTTTTGCAGTAGATCGAGAGGAAGAAGTATTAGACCTGGGGAAACCCCTAAACAGTAGGGGAAGTGGAGCAGAAATGGGTGATCGAGAATCCGCAAATATGTCATAGAGTATTACAACCTTAGCACCCACTTGATGGATAAGAAGTACATTATCAACCACACTAACAGCAACTTTGTTTGAATATATTGGCAAGGAACCCTACAAAAAAGGCACATTACCATTTCAGATTCTAGCAACTGGTTTGTGTCTTATTATGTAACAAGTCTAGTATTTAGATGACACGAAGAGGCACAAAATACTTGGAAAAATTGGGAGTTTCAACAAGTTGGTCATAACTATATGAATGCTATGATCCATGGAAGGGTACTCATACATTAATCAGGGACCAAAAATCAGGTACAGGAACACTCATTCATGGCAACTAACAATTTACAGATAAGTATCAAGTTCAACTTTTCACCTCAAATGGGGGCTTACAGCTCATAACAGCAAGACATATTTTAATCAGGTACAGGAACACTCATTCATGCAACTAACAATTTACAGATAAGTATCAAGTTCAACTTTTCACCTATTAAATAGAGTGCAACAAAGCATGTTCCTCAACTCTACAGTCACCTTCCAAAATTCTACCAGTTCTGTTCTTGAAAAAAAATTACGTTAACCTGAGATTCTAATTGTTATTCACAAAAAATCTTCTCACTGCTATAAACAAATCCAAGCTTACCAGAGACAGAAAAGAAAATAAGAGAAAGGAATTACCTGCTGCACAACAGCATCTCGATAAAATCTATAAGAATGAAGTAGCATTGCAACTCTGTCAATTTGCAAGCAGTATATCCTCCCATAGCTGACAATGTTGAAAAGTTTTAACATCAATATAAGCAAACAAATCATTCTTTTCTTGGTGAAAAATGTCAATGAACAAGTTATATGTATTAAGCTATTAGCAATCAGAGTACCAAATAACCTACATGGTTGCAATATAGACATCTTCATCTGCTAGGACAGGCTTGCTGTTAGCCTCAGATTTGGCCATTACCATCTCAAACTTTGGCAAGCGAACAATCCCAGCAGATGAAAGCTGAACAAAATAATAACAAACTTGTCAGATTTTCAGAAGAATCTTCAAGTAAAGAAAGTGATCATAACCATGAAGCAGCTTTAACTCATAGCCATTTCAAAGTGTCAAAATTGAATAAGCTCTTCTAATACATGCCCTAAAGAATTGAACAAGTCAGCATCTTCTCGACATTCTTTTATAGAAACCATAGCCCATGAAATCAAGGTTTATGCTTGATTGTTTTATTTCCAGAAATGCTATGTACACAGTGCACGGCCCAAAAAAATTCAGCCAATAACAAATTACAATTGAAGCCAATGATGAAAATTTGGCATACCTGGAATCCATTGAAGGTCTTGCATTGCATTCCTGAAGCAAGAAGAACCAATCGACTCTCATGTGTATATACATACCAGCTCACATTCAATTTCCTTGTCTCTACAACATTAAGTGATTTTGATTCAGCATCACAGGCGAGCAAATCCAGTCCACTGCGATTAAAACTCCAATTTAGTGAAATCAAAAGGAAAGATCTTAATGGCATATAAAGATTGAACCAAGTCTGGACAAAATCGAATAGAAGTGAGTCCTACTAAAGAAGCTATTGCTAGAGAAACTTTCTATCTCTATTTCTATTTTTTTTTATTTTGTTTGAACCAATAGCCATGTGCAAACAGCTCTGTGCCATAAAATGCCCCTAACATTGCATAAACTCCAAATCACGCTCAGGAGTCTCCTATATATATATATATGAGAGAGAGAGAGAGAGAGAGTTCTGCAATGAAGATCTCAATCTTTAGCATATTAGAAAACAGAATTTCCTCGTCTCAGTAGTAACAAACCCATCAAAAGTGTAGATAGCGAGGTAAGGAATTTTCAGGTATTATGTTCAGCATGGCTAGATTTCAAATTTGAATCTCACAAAGAAAAATTATGGCTGGAAGTTCAAATAGAACAAAAAAAATACAAATCCATTTCCTTCTCACAATACCCAAGTTTCAACTGATTCCTTTTTTTTTTCCCCTATCTGAGCAAGAATTGAAGGAAAATAAACACATTGACGAGTCAACAAATTTAAGAAGAACAAAATATGTTTTTTTCTTTCATAACCACATTAAACAAAAAGAGGGCGTCTTACCTGGTTTTTACCAGTACAAAATCGCACAGTGGACAATCTGTCCAAAAAAACCCCAGTATACTATCTGACTCTGGCTTACACTTGTGACAAAAGTTTTGTCCAGTTTCCCTATGAAAAAACTGTATCTCTAGACTGGATCTCTGGATTGCTATGATCTTTGCATCCAAAGAATACCGTATAGATAGGATAGGCCCCTCACTTATTGAATCAGAGGTAGGTGCAACATGAGGATCAAAGGGTACAGCTTTCCATGAAAAAACCTGGATTACCAAAAAAAAATCAATTTCAAAACAAATAATCCACAATCATTTAGAATATCATGTCAATGCAAATGAGCTTTGAATAGCTGATTTTAACATCTGATTACCTGATCAGATGTTGGAGAGATCAGTAGCTTATTTCCATCATCATAAAATAAACCCCCTGTTCCTGGCGCATTACATCGTAAAGGAGGGTGCTGAATATAAACATGCGACAACCCTCCAGACCCACTTGAACTAACACTAAGCTGCGAACTTGATGCTTTCGCAGACATCCCTGACCTAAATTCTTCACCTCTCAAATTCAAGCTGCTAAGATTATGCTTGCACTAGTCAGTGTCTGCCCACAAGGTATCAAAGATATGAGACCCTCAAGCCTTTCCTCTAATCTGCCAAGCAAAAGGATATAAATTTGAGCAGATCCTAAAAAAAGAAGCAATATAGCAAGAATGTTCACTTTCTTCAAAAACTCAAGCTTCATACTGTATTCTGCATGCAAATCTTTAGAGCAAGAAATTCTTTCAAACACATATCACGCTCAATTTCTGGAACCTTTGCCGCAACACATCCCCCGTATTCTTTTGCCTACAATACATATAATCAATATATATATATATATATATTCAATCAAACTAACACTTTACACTCCTTTCACATCTATCCAACATAAGACCAAAGAACACGTCTTTTCCACATTCCACATTTACAGGAACTAAAACAATGCTAAAAAATTGATGTACAGTGATTATATATATATATATATATATATATATATATATATATATATATATATAAAATATTCATACTTGATTTCATAAACAAAACAAACCTGGGCAGCACAATTAACTAAGACTCGTCTCAGCGTAGAAGTAGTATTCCTTTCTTTCATCTCCACAATACTGTAACTATGACATTTTAGCTCAAGAATTTGACCAGATGATTAACGATTCATAAAACCCAAAACAAAATCCGAAGCAGGGAGCGAATCCAATAAATCAAAAGGGCATCTCATAGAGAAAGAAAAGCAGAATTGACGAATTCGATTACCAAGAATCAGGGAGAAAATGCGAGAAAGTAAGGGAAAATACCTGGAGAGGTAGACATCGAAAGGTATGTAAGAAAATGAAACGAAGTGGTTTTTTTTTTCTTATTTATTTATGTTGACTAACATCGTTACAGGCGGGTCGTATGGGCTGAGAACAGTCTTGGACTCACTGAACCGGGCTTACGACTCGTGGTTATAATTTTCTCTTTAGGGCTAGTAAATTTCATTATTGCATTTGAGATTTTTGGAAATTAAAGAATTGATATTATAATTTTGTTTTTGGGAACTCAATTTTCTTCCAACTTTCTCTGTACCTCTCGTCTCTCCCAAGTCCCAGCCTTAAGTCTAACCTAAAAAAGGACCTCAGCATTGAATATAGTCACCAATTTTGTCTTTGTACAGAGATGGAATGATGAATACAGATATTGGGCTGTTGGTAAACATGCTTAACTGGAAGATTCCAACCAAATATAGTGAGCTATAAATTAAATTGTTCTTCTTGGATTATGCCGAGCAGATAGAATTGATGATGTTATCGAATAGCAGTAATGATTGAAAATGGTTGCCGACCATATGGAACTACTTTGTTGATTGAAGGTATTAGTTTCTCATAATTAAGAGCTCAAGCAATGGAATTGGCTAATTATCTTTACAATATGAATACTATTTCTGAAGATTTATTCAAACATTTGAACAAGACCTTCCCCTTGCTTGATGCTTACAAGAGCTTCATTTATTTAGATGTTGAGAACTAGATTATATTGTTCTTTGATGTCTAATGAGTTACTTTTTCAGTTTTGTCAATTTTTTAACAACATAAACTTAACCAAAATTAATCGGTTTGAATCGATTTCGATCTTGATTAAAAAAAAATTAGTTTAGTTATTTTTTTCATTGTAAACCGAATCAAATTGAAAGTACTCACCTCTAGTTTTTATAAGTAATTTTTTTTAATGTCATCGGGTTTTAAGTAGTTAGTAATTGTATATATACTTATAGTTCTTAATTTATAAAATAGGTTTTGTGTAATCACATTACAAATTATTCTTCTTGTTATTATGTGTGTTATTTTTGTTCAAGTATATGTTGCATAATATTAAAAAAATATAAGTGATCAGGTTTTAAAAATGGATCAAGAATTAATTTATTTTGGATTATAATAGTACAGTGATGATGAGTCACTTCATAGTCATCAAGCTTTGCATTAGAGGTAAAATAATCTTTTTCATATAGTTAAAAAATCATTTAAGAATTGAACAGGAAGAATGAGATCTTTGTAATTTTATTTGGCATAGCAAAATTATTTGATCGCTCATGAGAACAAAATTTTCTAAACTTAATTCATAAGTTTTATCATTTTTTTAATTTTTCTTAAATAGTTAAATGATATATTTGCTCTCCAAGCCAAAATTTTTATAGCTTTGGTCCTAGGGTCTTTACAACTTTTCATATTATTTTTTCTTTTTGTAATAATATGGTTGCAAGAGGGGTTCTTCAATAATTGACTTTGTGTGTGTGTATGTGTGTGTGTGTAAGGCTTCCACATGGTGCATATACTCCATCATGTGAAATGTTTTAGTGTCTTTTGGGTGGCGTGTGAAACTTTGTGTGGTGGTCTCATAAAATGGCTTCTAGAGCAACATTAGATTCATCCCGACTCCCATTCTGTTCAAGTGCGATGTGTGTTATAAGTGGACATTTAGTTTGGTGCGTGCAATTTTATTTTTTTTCCCCTTTTCTTCTCGATTTTCACACTAACCAGTAAAAAATAAAAGCAATCCTTCACCTTGTTATTTCTTCACATCTAGGCTATGCTTTTTAATTACTATTTGTTTTATTTGAAATAATTTATAAAATTAGATTTTGTTTTCAATTTAATCCCCTTTCAAATTTTTTTTATCTTTCATATTTAATCTCCATTTTTTTTTATTGATATTTGTTTCATTTAAGATTAATTTTAAAATTTTATTTTATTTTTTACAATTTCATCTTTTTTAAGTTTTTTCTTTAACAATTAGATATGTATTATTTTAATTGCTATTTTTTTTTGCCTTGGTAATTCTTTTATATTGATCTTTTTTTTTTAATTTCATTATCTAACGTTTAAAATGTTGAAAATTGATCTTTTTGATTTAGACCGGGTTTAGGATTTCACAGGCTGTCAGTTTAGAAAATTAACCCAAATTTAAGATATTCATTCGAGTTTGCTTGTTTTTTTTCCTTCCTTATTTGAAGCTCATTTTTTTTTTTAGTTTCAACCATCAACATTTATTTTATTAAAGACTGGACTATGTTATTTTTTATTTGCTTTCTATAGGATTTTATACTAATTTTGATAATGATCTAAGGTATTTCGGGTCTTTTTATTAATTATTATCTGTTCAATTTAGCTTTTTTTTTTAGAAATTTATTTTTAAATCAAATTAATTTAATTTATTAAATATAAGCATGAGATGTTTATGTCATGCTATTTTGATTAACTTGCTTTCTGGTTTGTTGTTCTAATAGCACGTGCAACCTTTTTTTATTGTTGACATATAGCCTTTTGTAATGATGTTTGAACCATCTCGATAAATTATTTTTACTAGTTGAGCAGTGTTTATAACAGAGCGACGATAAGTCTCTGATGAACTTTTCTTTCCTTTTCTCTTAAGTATTATTAATTTTTGTTTTTTTTGTTTGTGTTATTTATGAAGTTTTTTTAAAATTATATTATTAAATTAACAAGACTTATTAAATCCAGTTAACTCAATAATCTAGATTTCAGATTTTTCTTATTTTTTTTAAAAACACTTGCATCAACTTCATATTTTTTTCATGTTAGGAAAAAGTTTACCGAACATGCTATATAGCATGATTATCTATTTAGTTATCACTAATTTGAGATAAATTTGGTAAAAAAAGAAGAAGTAAAAACCATAGTAAAAAATTCAAAATATTTCAATTCATTATATAGGCATTGTCCTCTCTGCAAAGTGACAAAAACAAAATAGTGTTTAGAATTGTGGTTCTAATATTTTGATCTCATAAATAAACCTATGTTGGAGTGGAGTGGAGTATTTTTTGTAAAATCATTGGGGAGAATATTTGGGATTGTTGATGAATATAAATGATTATAATTTTAGAGTTTATTTATTTTTACTTTTTAAAAGCATGTTTTTTTTTAAATGATTTGTTTTTAATTTGTTTTGCTTTAAATTATTTTTTTGTATTTTCAAATTGTTTTGATGTGATGATGTTAAAAATAATTTAAAAAAAATAAAAAAAATATTATTTCAATACATTTTCAAATAAAAAACACTTTAAAAATCAACTGCTACTATAATATTTTACAAGACCTTAACATGTTTATACGGAAACAACATTTCAAAAACTCAACAAACAAGTTTTAGCAGTCAGAAACTCATAATATTTCAATTAACAAACAATTTTTGTTAGTTTTTATTTTCAAAATTAAAAAAAAAAAACTAAGAAATTCACATGTTTCCTCCATTGCTAATGATAAAACAACAAAACCACAACAGTAACTTAGAGAAGATGGCAATTAAGACCCAATGGATCCATATGTTAGAGATTTCATGAAGGGAAATATGATCCATAAAAAATGATCCTTGATTTTATTTTTCTGTCCATGCCAGTTTTAAAATGGGCCTGAACTGCATCTATGGGCTCAATCTAACTGGACTGAGCTAGGCTTGTCACTGTCAGATTTAATATGGGATGCTATTTGGTAAATCTTACCATTTCAAGTTGTTAATACTTCCAAAATTAAATAAATTAATTATACAGAAGGGTCCCATCCTCCTAACCAAAATAACAACATTTATATAAGTTTTACTATAATTTCATTTGTTTCCTTCTTCTTTTTGCAATTTCTCTTTAATTACATCTGGTATCATCTTTTTTCTTTTTTTAATCAAGCATAGGTGTGTTAGTTATAGTTTGTATTTGTAGATGGAAAGTGTTTTAGCAAAAAAATATTTATTTTTTATTTTAAATTAACTTTTTTTGATATTTTTAGATCGGTTTAATGTGCTGATATTAAAAATACATTTTAAATAATAAAATATATTATTTCGATGTATTTTAAAATAAAAATTATTTTAAAAAATAACCGCTATCCTAAAATATCTTAGGTGTATTATGCTTTCTAATTCATTATTCAACTCTATTAGTCTTATTTAACATTTAAATCAGTACTGGATAAGCCTACAGAATCTGGTTCTTCATTCATACAATTAGCACATCTCTATTTTTTGCAAATTAACGATGAAAATAATGTCAGTTTAGCTGTTTTTTTTTTTAAGTATAATTAACATTAATTATAGAATAAATAATTAATTACAGTTGTCATTGTTAAATCAAGATATCTAGATCTAGTAAACCGGTTTTTGTAGATAGATTAACATTTTAGATCCTGATTTAGCTTTGCCTAACCCTGTTCTTCCTGTAAAATCTTCTCTCACACGCGTTCATCCTTTGATTAGATTAATTTTTTCTGTTTACCAGTAAATCACAACCACATGCATGGGGGAGCTACCAGGAAGAGAATTCTATTTAATTTACCACTCGGCCACTCAGCAAATTGAGGTAATATTTGTGGTTTTTTTTTAAAAATTTGTTTGAAAATATATTAAAATAATATTTTTTTATTTTTTAAAAATTATTTTTGATATCAACGTATTAAAATGATCTAAAAAAACTAAAAAATATTAATTTTTAAAAAAATTTTCAAAAAAATCTTTAAAACATAAAAACAAATAAAACCTTAATCAACAATTATCTTTCACAGACACGACAACTATTCTGATGTTCATCTATACAAAATGAGCTACGATTGTCCCATCCTTCTTAACACACACGAAACTTTGTTTTGCAGGCTATAAACCTAGACCACCTCGTTATCAACAACGAAAGCCCAGACTTTCTTGAAGCATTTCCCGTGACTTCACAAGGTACGTCGTGTGGGGATATGTCTTCAAGATTTAAGTGCTTGTTAAAATTTCCAATCGAAAGTTTTTTTCAGGTATTTAAAAGGATAATAATTATTGTTTTTAAAAATATTTTTTTAAAATATATTAAAATGAATAAAAAAAATTATAATTTTTTCAAAAACACTTTTAAAATATAAAAATAAACATTCTATTAAAGTTATCATAAAATGTCGAAGATGCCAACAACAAAGGTTAATAATGATAGAATTTGCTCAACCATATTATATCATTATCAAAGACCCCATCGTCCTTCCTTTGATCATCGACTGAAGCTAGGCATGGTGACCAGCCATATAGTTGGCAGTTTTGCGACCTGACACTCGGGCTTTAACTATATATACCTATATATCTTTTTAATTAAAACAAAACAAGGATATCTCGAAAAGGGATCTCAAACATTAAATTCTTATCGCGAGGAAGAACAAATCATCTGTTATTAATTCTCTTCGTGGTTAGACTTATGTTTTTGATCGATAACATATTTCAATTTTGATCATGTGGGTGTCTGTTTTCTTTTGGAGGTTGAAAGCTTACATCAATGGCCCTACGCTAAACAATGGAAGAAAAAGTCAAGTAAGTTTATGTGTGGAGGAAATAGTGCAAAAGAAGATAGAAACACAAGACATAACAAAGTACTTGGTTTTGGACCACTCAAGGATCGGTGCCGAAGGAGCATTGGCTATCAGGGCCAAGTACTGTGTCCCACCAAGTTCATGAACTTAACCTTTCCAGCTTCTCCCTGTCTCTCGTCTAAATTGTGGGGTTACCCAAGTACCGTAGAACAACAACTGCAAAACATAAATAGAAATGTCCAAGTTACCTCCTATGTTTCGCAACTAAGAGTGGGGACAGCGTAATGTAGAAAGAGGTTATTGTTTCTTTGGAGGTAAAAAACATGTAAATAAAAATAAAAATAAAAATAAAGGTGAGGCACATCTAGAATTTTGCATATTAGGGATAAAATATTGTTTTGGTATTTAAATATTGACTTGTCAGGAAAATATATATTGACGGAATCATGAATGGTAACTGGATGCTGAAAAACATATGTTAATGATTTATATTTTATTGGTCATTCCATCAAAATATAATTATTTATAGATTTACGGATGGGAAAAAACATGTCAAACAAAAAACATTATCAACATTATTCTGTCGGTAGTTCTACTGGTGATTATGGCATTTTACCGACAAAATTAGCTCGTTAAAGATTTATATATTGTCAGTGAAAAGTAATGTAATTTTTTTCAAATTCTCTTGAACTTTCAAGGGATTTAATCTATTGGTAATTTCAACTGTAATTATTAATGCTAAAATTTTGTAATTTTTTTCTACCTCTTTGAGACTTTTTGAGGGACTTATTACGTCGGTTATTCTATGTATGATTCACATTCTATCGGTAATTCTGTCAATATTGTATTTAATATTTTTTTAAATAAGATAAACACAACAAGAAAAAAAAAAGAATAAAACTAAAATAAAAAACCACCACAGTCAAATCCCCCTCGTTGAATGGAATATGTTGGCGCAAAAAACATCGAGTTTCATCACTGAAAAGTGGCCTAACCAATGATTTTATCTCTCCTTGTTATTTTTTCAAGTAGCTTTCTCTTTATTCTATAAAAGCTAGGGATTGAAAAATAAATAAAATAAAATAAAATTTTGAAGCAAAATAAAAATTATCAAGAATTTAGAAACATGCATAATTTTCTCCATGTTTAATATTACAACTAAATTTCTTCTAATTTGGTAGTTGTACCATAATTTTAAAATAAATTTCATCTAATTAGGATATAGAAGGATTCAATTGAAATGCAAAATAGTTTTGAAAAAGAAAAAGAAAGATAAAAATATTTATTAAAATACCTGATCTCATGTTGCGAGGAGCTCTTTAATTTTTTTATTAGAAAATAAGTAATTTAAACTCCATTGAAAACAAATTATACTATATAATTCCTAGGTTTTTTTAATTAATATATTGATTTCAACAAAAAAAAACATATATTTTATTTGTCCTGGGTTCTTAATTGTGTGTCTTTTAATTTGATATTTTAATTACCATAACTGCAAACCTATTTTTATCTACTTAGGCCATAAAAAGATTCAATTGAAAGGAGCGTTTTTTGTAAAAATTAAAAAAAGGACCATGAAGTGAAGCACCATATATATGAAACCCCAACTCTTTTAGTATCATGTCTAATATAATTAATTATATATTTTCACCAGTCTTTCTACTAAGATGCGGTCTTTAACCTGGTAGAATTGATATCATCAAACACATGGTCAAATTCGAAAGATTGAATTATAATTTATCATCTGCTTCGTACTTCAAAATTCAATTACAAATAAAAAAACGAGAGAGAGAGAGAGAGAGAGAGAGAGAGAGAGAGAGAGAGAGAGAGAGAGAGAGAGAGAGAGAGAGAGAGAGAGAGAGAGAGAGAGAGAGAGAGAGAGAGAGAGCTACGTAGCTGAGCTAATGATCAATCAAGCTACACATCATAATTGCGATGATCAGTTTGATGGAGATGATTCAATGTGATTGTGGTCTCTGATATATATCAACATTAGAGATGAAAGGTGTGGACCAATTTTCCAGTGGTTGAAGTAAATGAGAGGGAACATCATTCATGTGAACGCCGATAACTTACAACTACCGATTTCAGATGCTACGACAGTAATGTTTTGATGCTGAACTCATTCAACATAGACATAAGAATATCTCTCTCTCTCTCTCTCTCTCTCTCTCTCTCTCTCTCTCTCTTCCTCCCTCCCCCCTCTACACACACTGATACTGTATGCATGGAGACCAATGTGCGTGGTTGTGGTCATAACATGTAACAAAGAAACGAGGTTTGTTGTTTACGGCAAAAAAAGAAAAAGAAAAGGGAACACAATAATAAAGTATAGAAAAAATTCACAAGTCTGAATATTTTGAATCAATAACTGAGTTAAAAATCTAATTTTTTAAAATAACAATTGTAAAAGTTACTACAATGTAAGAAACATTTTTATTTTAATCATGCACACGGTTGTCTGTGTTAAGGATAAGATTCAACTGTTTGAACTTCAGCTACGTGGCTCCTAATACAAATATGACATGTAGAGAAGCGAAAGGTACCAAGGATATCATATAATTAGGGATGCCCCCACATGGCCCTTTCGTGGTCCAAACCCTAAGTTCAGACGACAATGACCATATTGACAGTTAAGAGTCTTTACATGTTAATTGAAAGCCCCACGATCCATCATCATCATCCAAGAGTTAGCCCCATGCATGTTGTCATGTGTTTTGATCGATCGATGTTGCCCTAATTGCTGCTTTTTATCTCCTCCAATGAGAAATAAAAAGAGTACTTCATGGTGGGCTCTCATGTTCTCTTCTCCACTTGCATTGGTTTCCCAGTTGCATCCACATTCTTACTTTCTGCTCTCATCTGCATAGAAAAAAAACCTCCCTTCGGAAAACATTAAATTTGCTTTTATAGCTAGCTATAACTAAGAATTTGAAGTCGGATTCGGTGATCTAGATGACCAACTAGAATGTCTGGAAACCTTTTCATCCTTAGCTTCCACATCCTACAATCCAAACAAATGATCTGGTGGAGTCCAACTGCTGGATATTAAAGCACCAACCAATCTGAATCCAACACGTATACATGCAGTCCATGGTTGAAAACTACCTCTCACCCTTGAGCATGTGACTTATATACCTAGAGTTCAACATTAAATGATGTTGAATTTTTGCTTTTAGGGACTTTTAGAGAATTTAGTGCCGTCAGAGATAAAAGGAGAGCATGTATGGATTTGATTTACAGGGAAAACGATTAATTTTACTGTTATCTTTTGATAGATATACCATAAAATAATTAGAGCCTTGCAAGAGATAATATGCAAGAAGAATACCACTATCTTTGAGAATAGACTTCGTTTTTTTTAATACTCAAGGTATTTATTCAATTTCAAACACTGCTGATCAAATTTTAGCAGCTCTCAAAGACAATATTTGTCATAAAATAGGAGATTAATTAGAAATTGGCATTCTCAAGTATTTATTCCCTCACCTATTTGTTCTCTCTACTAAGCCAACAGCTAGAGCTGAAGAGATAGAGTTCTGAAATCAGAATTGATGGTATTGAAATCTATCTTGGAAAAAGCCTTTAAGAACAACTTAATCTTCTTTTTACATAGCTAAATCATGTAGCTTGCTTACAACAACATCATGAAGACTCCAAACACTAGAGTATTGAAAAAACAAATGAGAAATCCATTATCAAATCATGTAAGAACAAAACACATCAAAATATATTTTTACTTTGATAGTTATCAAGTTTGTAATAAACAATTCATGGTTTAATTTATTTCCAATAAAGATCAATTGACTAATACTCTTTACAAAACCATTATCACCAATAAAATTCAAACAAGCACTAAACAATCTGAATGTTCATGATCTATCCTTCAAATTACAAGGGTGTGTAGAGAATCAAGTAATTATAACTGAAATCAAAATTAAAAAACAGGAAAATAAAGATCCCGTGTTATTGAAAATCATGCAGGCCACATGAAGTGATGAGATTAGAGCAACAAAATACAAGGATAACTATGAGGAGATATAAAATTGAATAGCTGCAGGAGTTTGAATTATTCAAGTAAAGTAACAAAATCTGTTGTAATCATATTAGAATAAAATCCCGTGTATGCTACACAAAATAATATAACAGAAATATTCAACCAGCTCTCGATTATCTTACTGGGTTAATCTCATAAACGTAGTCTATTATTAAAATAGATTTTCTTTATATACCAATAAAAAAGTATTATTAAAATATAGGATGCATCAATTTTATTACTTGAAACCAATCAACCACCGGTACATCATTGTGAACTATATTTGTAGCACAATAAATAAACATTAATTTAACGAATAATTACTACTTGATACGTCCTTCGTTGGCTACACTCCAAATTAAATCCAAATCTAACTCTTTATCAAACGAAGTTAATCCTACAAGCAATATGGACATGTAAACTTTAATTATTGAATTGGACTTGGCAAGCATTCTTTTAAAACCTTGATGAACACGGATTTATGTATGACACTATAAAAATCTGCTAAGAGATAATAGTGGCAGTGGTAATTAATGTATAATTTGTCTCTTTCTAAAAGACAAATTAGCCCTATTATCGGCTTGGGAGATTGCATTGATTAATTTGGTTCACATATGGGAACTCACATGTTGCAAGAGTGTGAAGCAATGTGGGAAGGGTAAAGAAAGGAGTTGATTCGCAGAGGCAATGCCCTGTTCAATCCACCTAATAGGTAAGAGTGATGAGGAACAACGAGATAGCGACTTTAATTTCTCCTTTTGCCCCAAACAGGCATGAAGCTAGTTAGCTATAGAGAGTTTACAAAGATAATAATACCATGCTAAGTCAAGCCAGAACAAAAACTTATTACAGTTTGTAAAGAATATATAATTAGGTTTTCTTAGACAGTGACCCTTTTGTTGGAAGGTGAACAAGTCTGGACTTGGAGTTCTCATGGTCACGTCACGCATCTTTTTGTTTCTAAATAAAAATAAAACTGTGTTTTTTCAAAATAAATAAATAAATAATATAACTACTTATTATGTATACATATATATCAAATGAACATTCAAACCAAAGTACTTGAGCTACGAGATGCATGTCTTTTGAAGAAATTCAATAAAATTGTAACGACAGAGAAGTTGCGAGGATAAATACCAAAATCCCGTTTTTATATCATGAAGAAATGTGTCTTGAAGGGCTTAATTTCCTATTTGTAATGGTAGTATATATAAATCAAATGACCCAAGTAATAATCATGAGAATATCAGCTTGATATATTATTTATACTCAATCAAGTTCTTAATCATGACCTGACATATATAATTTTAGAACGTCTAGGGAGGGCCTAGAGGTGGTTTATTACACACTCATGCCTGTCAATCACTGGTACAAAAGAATTAATATTATGAATTAATTCGAATGATAATAATATGTAAGAGAAATATACAGTAGGAGAAGAGCTGCTCAAAGCTGGTTCCATTGCATTAATTAAATTGCTGCCCACCAGTTCAAGTTGCATTGTGATTAATGATGCGGAAAGCATCTGTATACGTGAACACATTGCAACTCCTTAGTCTCTCTACAATAAATTCTTGTTCCTATTTATATATAAGAAAAACAATTTCATGTATATGGATTTATGTTAAAAAATAATATAAATTAGATTTTGAGATTTTATTTAATAGCTTAAGTTATTGAGTTGAGATAATTTTTTAACATAGTATTAGAATTTTAATTACCAAACGATCATGATTTCAAATCTCATTATTTTTATTTATTTGATAAAAATTAAATACAAAATAGCATGAGCCTGTACAAGTTTCAAGTTCGAAAAGTTTTTATTTGATGAAATATATTGAAGATCATATCTTGAAACTTCATCTAAAATTATAAGGTTTTGATTTGAATTGAACTAGCGTAGAAATTAAATAATATTGACATTTAAACAAAAAAACAACAGGCATTCCATTTGTAAATTGCTATTGGCAAATGCAAGCTCATCAAGTAAAGGTACGTTTGATGAAAAAACACTGAGGCGAAGGAAAAACAGCAAGAGTGCTATAGCTAGGGTGCACATCAGATAATTTTCTACTTTATGATGAGGGGGCAGATAAGTGGTGCAGTTCCATTGAAATGAAACCCAGAGATGGTCCCCCGCTTCCAAGCCACAAACCTCGGTGATTTCGACTCTAATGGCAAAGAGGAGCTTTACATGAATGAAGGGCTGTCATTGTTGTTTAGGGTTGGCAAAATGCGGGTATTCAAAGACATCGTGTTGGGTACTGGCGTGGACCCGGAACCTCGAGATGGTGCAATCCATCAAAGGTACTTCCATTAAATCCAAAACTAAAAATGTGGAATTGTGGCTCAGCTCAAGTAGCATCTAAGAAAGCTCTTCTTAATGAAAATTCCAAGTTACATGATGCGAGGGGGGGAGAGAGGACAGTGACTCGTCATGGGATGGCCTAGAAAAGGTGGAATTACGAACAAGCCAGTGAGACAGTTGAGGCTGCGAATAGCTGCAAAACGAGTCGAGCATGCATGAATAAAGCAGACTGTTTCTGCATAAAAAAGATCCAAAACTATTCTTGAATTACCATTTCTGATAACACCCATGTAGATTGCATATATATATTACCCTTGTATAGAATCAAACATATATAGCGAAGAGTCGACCTCAAACTCTTGTGCCATGAACGATAAGAAACAAACCTTTCAAGTCTCACAACGTTAAAAATACTTGGCCTTGTTAGTTCTTAAAAGAAGCGAAGAAAAGAAACAAATAATACCTTATCATACAAAATGGATATTGACATATATATCCAAGTGGCAATTATATATATATATATATATATATATATATATATATATATTTTTTTTTTTTCCCCCTTCTGTTTTTAATGTGATGGGACTCTATGATTGGAAAAACCAGACCAAAGGAGTATGATCTGTGAAGCCAGCTGCATTGTTGGCAAAGTCAACAATGATAGGCACCAAATTGGTGCTGCAAATTCAACAAAGTTGGGCACCAATTCGGTGCCACTTGCAGCACCAATTGGTGCCCCTTTGTCCT
>Ga0325404_1001185_pt1 | contig 27590 bp, 9 predicted proteins | sample PopdelMetagenome_18_FD_205664 | JGI IMG/M metagenome (GOLD analysis project Ga0325404, IMG submission 205664) | Populus deltoides microbial communities from Bellville, Georgia, United States - Xylem-Control-R1 | ecosystem: Host-associated > Plants > Phyllosphere > Stem > Wood/Secondary xylem...
TTATTTTCAATTAATTTTTTTATATTCTTAAATTATTTTAACTTACTAATATTAAAAATATTTTTTTAAAAAATAATATCATTCTCATCTCAAACAGTAGTTTTTCCTCTGGCGCAAAAAATTCAACGATGTCATTCGTCTGGGGTCTTGTGCCATAGCCTTCCTTCAGACGCATTAAAGCATATGACAACATATTCTAAAATGGGGGGGGGGGGGGGGGGGCGGCCGGGGGGGGTTTCACTGTTCCCCCCCACACACACACACACAAAACACAGTGCTTTTCTCTCTGTTTTGTTTTTTTGGCTAACTTTTCCCTTTTCCCTTTTTATTTTCGTTTTTTTTTCTTTTTTTTTTCAAAATTACTTTTTTCTTCGACTTTCCTATTTTTTCTTTTTTTTCATTTCTTTTTTCTTTTTTTTTTCAAAATTATTTTTTTATTTTACTTTTTAAATATTGACCTGGTTAAAATTTTTGCTTTGTAATTTTTTTCTTTAAAATACTATAGATTGCTGCGATGTTTTTCCACATAATTTTTCTATTTTATTTTTTTATTTTTCAAAGTTATATTTGTCAATTTTTTTAATATAGAGCTGATTGAGAATTTAGTTTTGTAATTTTTTTCTTTTAAACATTGTTGATTGCTACAGTATTTTTCTGCACGTTTTTTTTTATAATTTTCTCTGAAATTATCTATTACAGTTACAATATGTGAGGAAAGTATTGTAACTTTCTTCGAAAATTACTGTTGATTGCTATAGTGTTTTTTCCCACATGGTTTTTTCTGTTTTTGTTATGTTTTTTTTCAAAAATTATCTTTATTAATTTTTTTTTATATTAAACTGGTTAAGAATTGTAATTATAAGTAAATACAAGTTTTTCCTCACAAAACACTATGGGTTGATACAGTTTTTCCTCACATGGTTTTCTTCCAGTTTCTTTTGTGTTTTTTTTTATAATATTTTTTTCTAAAATTATCTTCGTCGATTTGATTTTTTTAAATATTGAGTTCGTTAAAATTTAACTTTGTAATAAAGCTTAATCATGTTGGAAAAACATTGTAGCTTTGCTCATAGAACATTGTGGATTGCTACAGTGTCTCTCCGCATAGTTTTTTTGTGTTATAATTTTTTTCAAATAACTTTTTTCAATTTTATTTTTTTAATATTGAGTTGTTTGTGAATTACAATTACAAATCATTACAAATAAGGTTAAATTATGTGGGGAAGCATTGTAGCTTTCATCACAAAATACTGTGAATTGATACAGTGTTTCCAACATGATTTTTTTTTATTTTTTTGGTGTTTGTTTTGTTATTTTTTTTTGAAATTGTCTCTGTTGTTTTTTTTTAATATTGAGCTGATTAAGAATTTAGCTTTGTAATTTTTTTTCTTTAAAACACTGTGAATTGTTGCGGTGTTTTCCATGTGATTTTTTCCAAAATTATATTTGTCAATTTTTTTTAAAAAATTGAGTTGGTTAAGAATTATAATTACAATAAAGCTAAATCATATGAGAAAAGCGTTGTAGTTTTTCTCACAAAACACTGTGGATTGCTACAATATTTTTCTAAATGGTTTTTCATTTTATTTTATTTGGAAAAGTGCTATAGTTTTCCTCACAAAACATTGTCAATTGCTGCAATATTTTTTCTCATGAGTTTTTTTCCTTCCAAGATTATCTTTGTTGGTTTTTTTTTAATATTAAGTTGGTAGAGAATTTAGCTTTATAATTTTTTTTGCTTTTTATTAACTGAAAAGCTAAATCATGTGGTGAAAGCACTGTATATTTCCTTACAAAACACTGTAGATTGCTACAAATCATTTTGTTCAATCTTTAAGTTTTTGATCACTAACACAACTTTTTTTCTGTTATGAAATATTTGTTCAATCATATCTTTAATTTCTATTACTTATCTATCGTTGGTTCACAATTATAATACTATCATGTACATTTATTTTATAAGCCCGCGATAGCGCGCAGACATGTCATCTCATTTTTATCAAAGCGTGTTTTATATATGTTTTCACACACACACACACACACACACACACACACACACATATATATATATATATATATATATATATATATAAGAACAAAGAAGCAGAAGTTATTGTAAAAAAAAATAAGGTCCCACATTTATCAATTTCATAAACAGTACTGGGATTGTGTCTTATATCGTCGTTAGATACATACAAAAGTAGAGAGAAGATTCAAATCATGGGAGAAAAATTATCAACTGAGATGTTTAATTGATAGCATATTTATATATAAATTGATAAATATAAATAATAGGATTTGAACTAGAAATATTATTTTTTCTTGGGTTAAATTCTTATCATTTTATTATTACTAGTTTAGCTGCTAGTTCTCTTGCGCCTGACATACTTTAGTATTTCTACTCGGCCAAAATACTGCCTGGTACTTGTTTAATTCGAGTATATATAAGTACTCTCCTGATGAAAATGGCCTAGCCAGCCAAATTTTGCTTTAGAAAAAAAAAAAAACATTGTGAGGAAGTATATCCACGCGTGGTTACTTGAATATTCTTCCAGAAGATTTGACGAAAACACAGATTCTAAGACGGAAGTGTCACCCTCCATCACGTGGCAGCCTCACAATGGTGGCAATTATTGACTTTTTTGCTCTAAAGAAACTGCTAAACCTGCAGCTAATATTATTACATTACACCGTCTATTATATTATATTATATTATATTTTAAATTTTGTAATGTTAATCATATGGTTTAATTCAAAAGGTTCCAAATATGGCCTCTCACCGTTTAAGTAGTTAACTGAACCTATAAGATTATTCATTTATCCTTCCATTTCTTCTCTAATAAACCCAAATTTAATATTTCTAAGAACTCTAAAAACTCAAAACCTAGGGTTCTAGATAACATGTTTGGACAAAACTGTCAATAGACTCAACTTAAAGGAGGAGCGTAGCACTCGTGGACTAAGCCTTGAGAAAAAGCATAATAACATGAGCTTAACTTGGTAGAAGAGCTCAGTTCTTACAGGCTTAGCTATATTTCGGTTCATATTTTTTCTACATCTCTAGTTGTATAAAAAATCTTATAAAAATATATTATATTTTCACCATATTAATGTTTGTATAAAAAATATTTATTCCTCATTAATACATGTGTCATATATATTTTCTCTTATTAATACGTATGTAAAAGATATTTATCTCTCATTAATAGTATCATGATAAAATTATATTTTAACTCGTTTTCTCAACAAAAGAACAAAACTTATAGGCTTTAAATACCTCATGAATCCTTTAAGCTTAAACTTCATAATCTTCATTCTTTATTGCACATATATTTTCAAAGTATTTCTCTCTAAAATATCATAGTCTTCTCTCTCTAAAAATATATTTACTTAAACATTTGAAAATACTTAAATCTACCAAAAATTTTTTTTGCATGTACCAGCCACTTTGACATACCAGACACCACGTACCAGCTGCCAGCCACTTTGATCAGAAAAAATAAATCAACTTACTAGAATCATCAACGGATTGAAAAATCGTTGGTAATTGTTGGCAGTTTCTGAAAAAAATTTACGAAATTAAAAATTTAAATTAAATATTAACGATAGAATTACCGACGGAATAATTAAAAAATATTAATATTTAATTATCAGTCGGTAAATCTATCGCTAACGCGCCCCAATAAAAAGCCTGAATCTCCTTATTTCACAAGAGACAGACTTATTTCTTATTATTCTTCTTCTTCACTATATGTAAAAAACATCAATATCTATTTTTTTCTCTTCTCTTCTCTCCTCATCTCCTTCTCTTCTTCTCCATGCTCGAGTATGTCTTCCTCTTCTTTCTTCTTTTATCCTCTTAGTTTTTTTTTAATTAATACGCTTTACGAAATTTTTTTTCTCTCTCTAGCTTCACTTCCAACTACATTAAGGTAAGATTTTTCTTTTTTCTTTTTTTTTCATGATTTTTTCACTGTATTTGTTTTTTATTTTATTTTTAATTGTTTTTGGTCTTAATAGTTGTATAAATATTGTTGTGAGATATTTTTTTTCATATGAGATCAATTTTTAGTTGATTTATTTATAGGATTTTTAAATTTTTAGCAATTGCAACTTCATTTTTTTCATATGAATTTTTTTAGTTGAATTTATTTTTTCATTTTATTTATTTGTTGTAAATTTGTTTGAGTTGATTTTCTTATTCTTTTTTCCAAGCATTTTGAGTATATATTATAGAGTGTTGATTTATGTTAATTTAATTATTTTATAATTTTATAAAATGAATTTTTTTTAAAATGTTTTTAAATAATTACCGACAGAATTACCGATGGAATTTCTGTCAGTATATCCCTCGGTAAATCCGTTGGTAATAAAAAAATATTATTACCAAGGGATATACCGACATAATGTTTTTTTTACACATCAATTTCGTCAGTAAATCCGTTGGTAATAATATTTTTTTATTACCAACGGATAAAAAATTACCGATGTAAGATTCATCAACGGAGCATTTCCGTCGGTGATTTTATTGGTAAATTAAGTACCGACGAAATATGTATCTTACACCGATGAAAAATTTCCATCAATAAAACTATTAAATATTGTTGTGAATAAGAAATCATATTAATTTTTTTTGGAAACTAAAAGATAAATATAGAGAAATTTTCAACTAGAGGAGCTGAAGTTGGGTATTGTTGAATCTATAGAGGCAAATACTACTCTATCCTTATACTATTATACTGACTGGAAATCTGGGGTTGCTCCTCGTTAGAAAATCAGGAGCCTCGTTGAATAATGGATACTATATATGAAAAGTGGAATGAAGGTCCAGTACTTTTCATACATCCCTCTCAACGAGGAATCAAGTTTAATGGGATTCGTAAGTGGTGACTGGTCGGTCCATGTCATTCCATTGTTTTTTTCTTGCAGGGAGTAGGTAGAATTAGCTGTAAGCATGTAGTTGAACCCAAAAGTGGTCTTCTTGCGATGCTTACTTCGTCAACCATACCAAGTGCAGAAGACCCTTCAGGCAGTCAGTCCCAGCTTGTGAAACCATCTGTGCAATAGTAGATAATATCTAGAGTAGGTATTGACTCTTAGTGAAGTCTGTGTAAAAACATTAATTGATCATATGAAATTAGAATGCAGGGAGGGAAGAAGTGCCCAATTTGTGTACTTTCGGTGTAATCTCTTGCTAGAATATTCTCGTCTTTTACAGAAAAATAAGGGACTCGGGCAAATGAAATGAGATGCAAAACTAGGTGATTTGCTTATGGATCAAGCTATTAACGGCCACAAATTGAGAAATTCTTGGTAGATTGGATCCATATGAACGAAAAAGTCATAATTTGTCAGTAAAAAAGACTCAGAACAATTTGTGATTGGATTGATCCAATTGACAGAATCATAAATAAATAAATAAATAAATTGTTCTCCAAACCATCCTAGCAAAAAGAAAAAACATGAAAATGAGGTACGTGCTCGATCATGGATAAGAAGGCAACCACAACTACAAGCATACTTTTGCTATAATTGTTTTTAAATCCAGGACCAATTGGTATACAAGTATAATACCGATCTAACTTTTAATTTGATTATTAAAAATATCAAAGTTGTGTTTCTGAACTAGCAGTTGATTAATAATTACATGGTACAAGTTATTAATAAAATACCACTGTTCGGTTTCAATTATTGAAAGAAAGAGAAAAGAATTGTACACAAGTTAGGGTAAATGATGGATAATAATCACAATCACATGTAATTACCTGATGCAAAAAGAAGAAGCACCAACGCTTTGTCACTCTCGCATTTTTTAAAGGTTTCTTTGTGAATGGGAATGCAGTTTAAGATTTTAAGCGCCGAATTAAGGCTAATGACCCACATTACACTAATTAAGGAATCTATGAGAGATGGTGCATTTATGCCAAAATTTACAATCCTTTTAGCCTCGGACAAGTGGCTTATACTGTGCCACTTAAAATGTGTCTTGGCAGACGGGTGGTTAAATTTACAAGAAAGAAAGCACCGCTGCTGACATATTTCGTATAGGCTGCGGACTGATCTGTGGTTATCCCTTTAGGATTTTTTTTTTTAATTTATGTTGGTGTTTAGGTCAGTTTTTATATATTTTAATTAATTTTATGAATTTTAAAATTAATAATTATATAAATTTTTAATCACCTTAAAATTTATAGAACTCGAATTAATAGCTTTTAAAAACCAAATTTAAAGACTAACTACTTAAACTACACCTATGTTATTATCCCTTTAGCATTTGTGCAGCAAAGTGATGGTCAGGGGTACTTTTGTTATCGAGGGCAGTTCAAGCATAGCTTTTTAAAGCGAGTTGAAATTCAGAGTGTTTTATCTTTGAATTTGTTTTTTTTATATTTATTTTTTTATTTTAAATTATTATTTTTTTATTTTTAGATTATTTTGATGCGCTGATGTTAAAAATAATTTTTTTAAAATAAAAAATATTATTTTGATACATTTCCGAGTAAAAAATATTTTGAAAAACAACCGCAATCACACTTTCAAACACGCTAAGATGTTGGATTTTCAGGGCTGTCGAGTTTTTTTATATTTTATTTTAGAGAGATGGAAACAGTTTATCTACATAAAATAAATTTTTTATCAATCTTAATATATAATTTTCATATGGTTTGATTTAAATGAATGAAATATAATAGTAATGTATACTCTTTATGTATTGTATTTTATTTATCAATACATTAATTGTTAGTGCCAATATTATTTTTGAAATTGATAGTGTTTATAAAAATTTAAAATAAATTAATATTAATTATATAGCCTTATCCTTCAAGGACCAGAAAATTTCCTCTTTTTTAATTAAAATATGAGCATTTGATGTGTTTTTTTTTAAAATAAAAATATCTTGTTGATCCCTAAAATTACCGAAAAAATATATTCCCTTTTGTCCAGAAAACATTCCTAACATATTTAACGTTTCCAAGGATGGAGAATTTCCACCCGCCTCTAAAAAAAGATGATACGGTTGATTTTTATTTTATTTTTTTTGTAATAAAGAAAAAAGTTTGATCCCTGAAAAGGAAACTATGTTCTCTTTTATCCCTCCAAAGTCTTCTTAACAAGTTTTAAGTGTTTGTCTCTGTTCTTGTTAAAGCAAAATATTCACTCATGAGCTGATTTCATAGAAAAGCTGGGGTCTCCTCAAGTGGATTCCCTGCATCTTCCGGTCTCCTCCTGCTCCTAGTCTTTCTGTGTTGGTCAGCAGCATCGACACCTAATTCATCAGACCTTGGTTTCAGTTTTTCTTCTTCTTCTTCTTCTTTCTACGCAAAAAAATAATAATAATCAAAAGCCGGAATGTTGGTTGGCTAGTTCAATTACTCTAGAAGCTAGAACGTAAGTTAGGGTGCCATGGTTCTAGACTTGTAGCCTGCAGCTAGGTAGGCCGGTGGTTAAAACTCAAAATCAAGTCTCAGAGGCCGATTCCAGTAAGTCCATAAATGGGAATGCGGTTTAGAATAATTAAATTATCAACTTATCCTTGAATTGATTATTTTTGTCAGAATGAACACAGAAATGACAAGGAAATTTCTCATGAATTAGACTTGCGGAAGAGGGCAGAGTACTGAAAGAGACAGATCCCCCTACATACACAGACATACAGGAGAGACATGGAAGTATGTCGAAAATCCCTTCGGAATAAAAGCCCAGTAGATATACCTAACCTAATTTACTTGGAATGTGGTGGTCCATTTTCCTTATGTGAGTTCAAAGCTTTTTGTAGCCTTCGTTATGCAATGAGCTTAGCAGAGAAAAGTCCATTTGGAAGAAAGCTTAGTTGCTACTTGCTAGTTAGTTTTTACAAGCAGGCGGCGATCTATTATGTTTACGGGGAGCCCAGAAAGTCTCAAGCCCGAAAGATAGATCTTCCTACCTTATCTCTCTCTCTCATTTTTCTTTTCTCTTTATTCTCATATCAGTTTACACATTGATCAAAATGAAATCCTCTCTTCAGATAATCTTGAAAAGTTATACTAACTTTACCTAAATGAATGTAAGAAGCTAGCAATTATTGTGAATTTATCAATTCCCTTGCATTATTGTAAATTTTTGAAGAGTTAATTCGACGAATGAGTGATCTTGAAGCACTTGTTAAGAGTCACTTAATGTTTGTAATTAATTTATGTGTTTTCTTTTTATTTAAAATTTATTGCAAGCACTTGAAGAATTATTATATAAATAACAATTATTTAATGTATATACTTAATGTCATTGATTTTTATTTTAATATTTGATTTTCATTATTTCTAAACACAATTTAACAATAAATAAAGTTTAATCAATGCATTCAAATAATGTTTGACTGTGTTTTGCTCTTGCTATTTCTTAAATCTTTTCTCATTCACTCTTAGTTTAATTTGGATTAAGTGTCCTGTAAAACAATGCATAGTTTTCTTGGAAGCCATTAAAATATATGAATTGCTTTGACAATACTTTATCTTTTCATTCCCACCCCTAATTATATCTTTATATTTCCATCTCTCTTTTTTTAAGCAAAACAAATCAACAAAGTATTAATTTGGTGGGATGATTTGCACCAAGAAAATCTCCACCGACGACGATCAAGAAATTAAGAAAGAAAGAAAAAATCTCCATCGACGCTTCAACCTGCAAATGTGCACGTGGTTTGACAACTAGTTCAAACTTCAATGTCGATGCAATATTTTTCTTAAAATGGCAGGGAATAAAATCACAATCGGACCCGCCCTACCGGATTTGGTTTGGTTGCCACGTGCACATGCATGGTGCAAGGCTACATACTAGGTATTCACTGTTTCCATTAATAAAATTCATAATCCAACAACACAAACCCTAGCTAGCTGTATCTTCGATGAAATGTATTTGTCCCTTTCTGGGTGTCTTGATCTTCCAACATGGGAAGGTCTCTTCAAAATTGGTATATAGAGCAGGGATGATATATCTAGGTGGGCTTCTTGAAATGCTGACATGAGCTGTGACGTGAGGTAAATAATAGAGACTTTTGTCCAGTTTTCCTGGTTACAACATTCCCTATTTCTGATAAATCTAGCAGTTACTCTTAACCTCCACGAATTCTGGATGAGAATCAGTTAATATGAATCAAGTTTGACCTAGTCAAATTAAATCTTGAATTTCAAACCGGATCAAGCTAGCCTTTTCTTTTTGTTAAGATATAAGATAATTATTGAAAACAAGCTCTTTCATAATTTCATGCTGGCTGTTGTTGATGAATGGATAATTCCTTTCCTTTCCTTTCTTTCTCTTTCTTGAAGCATGGAATTGATAAAACTCTTCTATTTCTAAATCTTCATTGTATTCTTTTTAATTAAGATTTGAAATTAAAGAAAAAAACTCCTTGTAAGAATTATCTTAATTAGTTGTTCGGATTCGATTAATAAAGAGGCAAAAGATGATATTAACTTGAATAAAGTCCTGTATATAATCGTGTACGTAAGCATTACATTGGGTGTGCATACTCAGCTGTTTTTGCTTGTTTATCAAATTCAACAGGACTAGCAAGTTGATTGAAAATAACCTTACACCAGAAAGATCGATGGAAAAGGAACAGATTAATTAATATAAGCAACATGGTAGCAGAGGAAAGGGGTTTCAGCAGTCGTCGTGGTCGGCTGGTTGTAGCAACAAAAAATCTCTTCGAGGTGACTGATCTCATAATAGCCAATGGTATTTAAACACATGCCCAATTATTTTCAAAGGGCACATGTAGATTTTGACTAATGAGGTAACGAAGGAGACAACAGTACAGGAAATCCCACGCTGAGATGTTTGGAATGGGCAGACCTACTCTAGCTTGGTATGCGATGGCATTTCCACTAATCAAAAAGCTCGTTTCAGGAAATCTCGTATTGCTGATCTTGAGAGATAATAACGAAGGGTTTTTTTTTCAAATATCTCTATATATATATATATATATATCACAGTAAATTAAAGATTTTGACAGGATAATATAACTTTTTTAAAAGATTACTAAAATAATATATTTTTACACTGTCATGTTTCTAAAAAACAGACAAGTTAACATCTCACACTTCAAAAACACAACTTATCATAAAATTTAAATATAGATTGAAAAACACAAAACATAATAGTAAAAGCAACATCTCACACTTCAAAAGCACGATTTATCATAAAATTTAAATATAAATAAAAAAAACACGAAACATGAAAGAAAAAACAGTTCGTCTCTCGACAAACCAACACCTTAACTTATATCTCTTTAGAAATCCATCAAACACTTGTCTTGTAATATATTTATGTTATGTCATTATGGTAGTACTATAATTTTTTAGAAACAGTAGTATTACATACAATGAAGGAAATAATTTATTGTTAAATGATAATTTAGACATGTTATATATAGAAATAAAAGCAATTATTTATCATGAGTTTGGGTGGAATTACAACGATATTAATATTGAAATAAATTGGAGGGGTCACATTGGTGAACATCAATACTATTTTGTATTGATTGTGTGATGATAATTTTTAAACAATAATTTATTTTTTTATTCATAGTGATTTGAACATGATGGTATTGCATGTTAATAGTCGATTTAAAATTATAATTAATAATAATTATATTTTATTATTAATAAATGTTATTAACTTAGTTAATTAGATTTTAATTATGGTGTATAAATTTAAATAGTTAATATTAATATAATTAATGGTTGACATTTATAATTAAATTAATTCATTATATTTAGTTATTTTAAATATATTTGATAACCGATATATTTATTGACCATATATATATATGGCATATTTATAGGATGATCATATATAATATTTTTATTATAAAATCTCTTAAAAATACTTGTTTTTATTTTAGTTTCTCATATATCTCTGCACATAATTAAATTTTTTTTTCTATATTCCTCTTAAATTTACTGTGTTTTCTTTGATCTCATATATACTTTATTAACTTAATCAAGCAAAAAGTGTAATTTAAAGGTTTGAGAGGTTTTTGCTGAATTCAAAAACTCTAATGGATGGTTGAATCTTGAAAGAGAAACAAATTATATGAAAATTATTGCGTGCCACAATCTCAGGTTTCTTTTAAATCTTTATTTTTTTTATATTTACTTCTATTTGTTATTTTTATTATTGATTTTAGTTACTAATTTAATTAAAATTTAAAAAATAAAAACAAAAATCTTGGTTGCATTTAATTACTTGCCTAATTCTTTAAAATATCTTTAATTTTCCTAACAACTACATTCTCCTAAAAAATTAAGTTGATTTTTAATTAACATATTGAAGCATAATCCTTACAAAAAATCAGACATGTCCATCGTAATTGCGTGTTACATGTGTTACAAAACACAACTTTCTCTCATAGTTGAGGACCATACATTGGTAAAGACACTGCGGCTGTAGTCGGTGATGTGCTGCCTTATATATTAGAGGAAAGACGTGTTTGAAGAGAACATTAACAAAAATGTGGCTGTGGCTAAGGTAGATGTCAAGGTCCTACATCTGTCGTTTAAAAGTCTACAAGAAACAGTACTTTGGTGAAAATTGAATGGAGATCATGCATCTTTTAACCACCACATATTTCACGAGAAATACCAGGTGGGTCAACAGCTTTTATGAGCAAGCACTTGAAATATTGATCCTTCCTCTATATTTAATTTCTTGGATTGCTTGGATTCAAAACGAGCTAGCTCATTGTCTACTGATCAATGGCTTCTTTTTAATAATCATGCCTCTGATCGATGACGTGCTAAGACACTATGTGTGCTAGATTCTCCTCCTCAGACTCGCCAAAAGAAAAAAAGAGATTCTCCTCCTAAGAACATTCAATCATAGTGATATGGTCAGGGATGCACTGCTCCGATTGAGAAGGGATCCGTTTTGTTATAAAAAAAAAGGGTCCAATTCTTGACATTTGGTGATGAAAATCTATTTATCATCACAAAAAAGTCGATGAATTTTATGAGAATTGAGACTAAAATCCCAACTTGCGTGTTCTTTAAACATACGGTGTTTCCCTGACGAAATTTCCCTGAATCATTTTCTTAATTTTATGATTTTTATCTATAATTATAGTTCAAACAATAAAACATACTTGCAAGTTACATCCTTTCACAGAAACTTGAGCCACTAGTGTGTGAGTGTCATCTTGATCATTTGCTGGATCTTATCGAACCATTACATTAACATTTTTATTAGAAAGGAAATAGTTTACACAGTCACGATGCAATGGGGATCAAATAAAAAATTGTCCTGTGCCCGGAAAACTATTTAATATTATTATTAAATCTAACCCGACATATTAACCTTAAAATTTTTCAACACAATTCTTTGCCTAACTCAAATTTAAAATTAAATTATGTGAAAGTTGTTTTAATACAAAACTAGTCGATTTAGAGGGTCCTAATTATTAAATTATTAGGATGTTTGTTTGAAACTATAATTATTAAACTAAAATAATTTATAAATATAAATTTAAAATTAAGTAAATATTGAAGAATAAAAATAAGAAAAAATAATGAAAAAAAAAGAGGGGAAATGCAAAGGAAAAAAAAAATCTCATGGACCTTCATTGTGATTATTTTTAATGGGACAAGACAATAATTATAGTATTGCAATGAATAATAATTTGTAACAAAAGGATTGTGAGTTTTTTTAATGGGACGGAAATCACTACGCATCGATTCTTAGTTTCGTCCTTGGCCTAGAAAGAAACACATCAACTCCCTTGGGTTTTACCCTCAACCTCCCACGTGGATACATATATAATTTCCTTCATCTGTTCAAGAAAATATAAATGCCGAACTCTTCATCGAAACCAGAAAAACTTTGGAATCTTTGAGACCAACAATGGAAACACACACGTGTCACATCTTCAAACCCCAACATATACAATACAATCAAAACTCCTAGCACTAAAGATTAAAATGAAATTACTTTCTTAATCTCACAATGGAGACTCCAAGGGAAGAGGCATTTCTAGTTAGGTAAAGTCTTGTCGGATTGGGATTTAGAATTTTAAGATGGCAGACCCTGTTAAACTTTCTTACAAGGAAACCCCACAATAGCAACGCGCCCTACACGCGCATGTCTCCTCCTAACAAGCAGAATCATAAGACAGACTATCATTCTACAGCTAACTTACATAAATGTCTTCTTAGGTTTCAAAAGCAAAGACTACCAGCGCTCTATTGAAGATGGTATTTTTCTTAAAATCTTTGTCAAGATCAGTCCATGATCAAGAACATCATCACGAGCCAGTTGCTGAGGCTGAGGTGGAGACCAGGATTAACGATGGCACGTGCACGTCATTAACAGTGTGGAGGAAGTCACTTTTAATTAGTTGCAATGGATTTACAGTGATTAATTCCTGTGGAGATTTAGTCTATCGCGTTGATAATTACATTGATCGTCCTGACGAACTCGTTCTTATGGATGGCTCGGGAAAATCCATCCTCACAATGCGTCGACGCAAGGTAATCCGCCCCTTTTTATTTTCTCATTCTATACGTTTTTGAGTTCTTTAGGTGAATAAGAAGCAGATTAGAACTCAAGACCCTATTAAGACGAATCGAATTAAGACTGGTATCTTGGTTAAATTCTTTTGCAGAAGCTTGGAGTGCTAGTACATAACTGGTTTGTCTATGAAGGTGAAGCCGGTAACTACTGTGCAACAAACAAATTATCAAAGAAGCCAATTTGGTGTGTGAGGAAGAATATTAACATCTTACAAACCAATCACAATGTGCTCGCGTATGTTTTTCGAGGATCCACAGATAGAAGACATTCGTTTGTGATCGAAGGTTCTTATACGCGTAGATCATGCAAAGTGATAGGTGGATCAAGAAAGGTTTTGGCAGAGATCAAGAGGAAAGAAGCTATGGTCGAAGGTATTTCTTATGGGGTAGAGGTTTTTGTTTTGAATGTAGAACCAGGATTTGATCCTGGATTTGCCATGGGTTTGCTTTTGATATTGGATCAAATGTTCCCCTGATTTTTACTCTTTTTTTTTTTTTTTTGGATTTTGTAATGAGAAGTAAAATATACATGTCCATATGTTTTGGCCACAGTATCAAGGAAATAGAAATACCAATGAGCACTGACCGGTTCAGAATAGAGAAATGCCAGTGGGTATTGAGGTGACAGATAATCTTGGCTCCAAAGATTAAGAGAAAAACACATTTAATTTCCTTATGTTTTCCGATCATAGGAATATTGGGGATTGCCCTCTCTCTCTCTCTCTGTTAAATTGATGAAATATAAAGTCGAAACTGCTAATTTAAATTCCCGGAATTTTTCTGTTCAAAGAATGGCTTTCCTTTTCTTTTACAGTCAAAAAAGAGAAAGGAAAAAGGAAACGGTGTAACCTTTTCAAAGCTGCAACACCAGCCAAAAAGCATGGAGATGCGGGGTATCGATCCCCGTACCTCTCGCATGCTAAGCGAGCGCTCTACCATCTGAGCTACATCCCCTGCGACTGGGATCGGTATGGAAATTTATATAATATAAACAAAGTATGAGAACACAAGCAGCCATCTGAACCGCAACGATTCTCAACTTTAGAACAATGTGTTGGTGGTGTGTTTCGTAACCGAATTTGAATCTAAAATACCGTTCTATATGGGTCGTTAACCAGATCTCCCCTAGCACGTCCACATGTGTTTCTTTGCATCACAAGCCACTCGGTGACGATTCGTTTTGATTTTTTTAAGAAATAGATAGTTTTGCAAGTACTCAGTTTCAACTAAGAAGACGAGGGAAAAGAACTGAAATTTCTATTGCCTCGGTGAAGTGCTTTATATACAAGGCAAAGAATTACCTGCTCTTAATGGTACAACATTGCTTTTCATCCCTCAAGATGAACCCTTACAGCAAATCCCGTCCGTCTACAGTCTACATCCGTACAACAATCCCACGTTATGTACACATCGGTCCAGCACAGTTTGACTGGCACCACAATGGCGGTGTTGATGGATTACAAGAATTGATTAAAACGAAGAGTTTTCTGAATCGGGAAAAACATTGATCAGCCATGCCTGTCAACACTCCCTGTTTCAGTCCATCTGCATCAATTTACGAACCTTTTGTTGACCGTTGCAAGTTCTATTCAGAACTTTTGCAGGTGGAGGAGGCATCATACATGCTTCCTTTAAGATGTAAGCAGCAGAATGTCTACTTTCTGCAATGGAGTCCCTAATTAATTTGATGGGAGATGCTCTTCTTGATTTTGGAGCAGGCCAATTTATTGGCCTTTTCCTAAGACTGTCGATATGATCAAGATCTTTTTTGTCCCTAATGGTTGAGGGTTTAGGCCTCTTTGTGGGCTTTATCTGGTCCATGCCACTTCTCGACATATGGTCAGACCCCATTGATGAAGTTGATGCAGCAGATACATCTTCAGGTTTCTCGATTGATTTTGTCCTGCGAGCTTTCATAGCCTTTTGTAAGAGCTCCTTAGGCCGCCTTAATATTCCATCTTGGTTTAGCCTTGCCACGTGAGTGGCAATGTCATACAAGGTTTGAGCAGCCTCCAACAGTCTTGGACAACGTTCAACTGTCAGGCAGAAAAATAACACAAAAAACAAAAACACAATTAAATGCAATGATTGTCCAGTCAAACCAGGGCCCGTAATGGCAAGCACAGATACATCCAGACCATTGAACTCATAAACTAGTAACTCATCACACAGTGTACACACAAGGCTGAAAAGGGCAGCTGAGTATTTCAAATCAAATGAAAACAAAGTTACGAGTAACTTCAAATTTTACCTCTTCCTTGAGACTTCAGGTCATCTTCAGATTCTGCAAATGGAAGACAAATGACCCTATTAATGTATTTACAATACATCTACATGTATCTTTGTTAAATACAAGCCTCAAAAGACCAGCGGAAAAGGTAGCCCTTCAAGAATTATTACCTAGCAGAACATGGGATGTCATAGAAGCTTGTGAGGATGACAAACCCCACCCACACCAAGGTTTCAATGAGTCAACATTATTTCCTAGAACAGCCAACTTTATTACTTGTGAAGGAACTAAGGTCTCATCATAAGCACATGACTCCAAATTTGTTAAAGTATCAGAGGCACACCCAGGTGAATTGAAACTGTCCCCTATTCTTACCCATCTACCTTGGCATGTACTCCTACTTGGTGAACACTTAACCACGTCAGAATTAGTTCTGGAGTGCTGCCCACTGAAAGTGTGTGACCAGGGAAAAGCTGGCAAGCTAGCTTGGCGAGATGTTTGCTTCCCAGGTCGTGGATCAGGGGCATGCCTTGATGATGCAGCAAGCTTGGTTGCATCCAGAAGCAGAGACTCCAGATCCTTGGGTGGAGGAAGTGCCAACCGATCCAGAGTATCTTTAGGTTGGTCAAACGAAAAATCAAGCACATTAGCAGGAGTTTCAGGCTTGTTGCAGGAATCCTGTATGTTTGAAAGAGGAGAAGATAGAGCACACATTCATTTACAATGAGCATCATTATCTTTGAAGGATAAGTAGCGCTAGCATGTTAGATGACAACCAAAACAATTCTATCATTGGAGCCTTAAGATTATTAAGTTCAATCACACAGAATTGCATACCAGTTGTCCCAAATTTCAGTCAGCTTTACAAATTGACTTCAAATTGATAGTATAGGGAGTCAGATGATTGAGTTTTTTGAAATTTAATAGTAAGATTTTAGAAAGAAATGTGAATAGTTATTTGTGTTAGGAAATAAAGCGATGAAGTTCACGGTGACTAATTAAGTGAGTTGTTAAATTCGCATCTAATTCATGCTTGTCTACATTCTCTTGCATTCAACAATTTCATTGAACTAACCTTGGTAGATGAAGAAATATCAGTTGCTGAAGAATCTCCATTTTCAACAATAGAAACAGAGTAAGATGGGCATGGAGGCATTTTCTCGTTGGAATAGACATCTGTCTCAGCAAAATTCTGGAGCTGAGCAGGCCTGGAGAAATGAAGAATAAAGCAAGCTTTTACAACTGAATGCAGAATATTTTCAGTTGCATTTATGGCTTTCTTCCCCTTGTCTTTGCCTAAGCTAGGACACTCGTAAGTGCCATCAAGAACATCATTCAATGATATATGGTCTACCAGCTTTGTGATGTCATGATCATCCGTCTTCAAACCACATAGTCCTGAGAATAATATCCAAATATAAACACATCAGTTTTTAGCAACCCAGCCTAAAGAGAAGATAAATAGCACAATAAGTTATAAGCACCATAAAAGAGAGAAGAAAAAAAAAGGTATTGCAGCAAGATAAGACACATAATCTTAAAAGGTGCTGAAAAAAACAATATCAGTGAAATTATACATGATATTGCTAAATCTCATATAGATTGATATTGGCAACTGAAACTCAAATGTCCATTCATCATCAGAAACACAACTTCAGTGGACCAGACCTCAATTGGGAAATTAGGGCAGTTCTAAACTATCAAAGAGAGAGGCAATTGAGTCAACTTGTGGCTTCAAAACATGCTGATGCACACACTCCCCCACCCTGAATTGATGGGTTTCTTTCAAAAACTTGCCAAATAAGTCTCAAGAACATCTCATTAATTTAAATTATATATCAAGCATCAAGAATATCAGTATTATATTAATTTCATTAATAATAGAAGGTTGATTTGGCATGCCTCTAATGTATGGAAACTAAATTTGTATGCATGGATGTAATACAGAGTAAGCTGAGGCAATGATTAACAATTCTCACACATATTGTCAATGAAAACTGATCATAAAACAAAAAAGAAGTATTTATTTGACTGTATTGTACCAAAATAGCTGTTCCCACCACCAGCTGAACCAAAGCTCGCCAAACCTGCCTTCACAGAGAAGGAATCAAATTTAGTCTTCAATGTAACTTTAGAGTGTCTCCTATCACCTCGCTTGCGGCCAAAGTTGTTCTTTTTTTTCGCTGATTGAGTTTTTTCTAAAACGTACATTAGATAGATAAATCATGCATCAGTATGAGGATTGAGGTAGCTAATAGCTTTCATATCAATAGCGCTATATTCTTGTGCGCACATAACTAAATCACATATAATAGAAGAATATATGATAGGTCATTGTTAATTGCTACAATCAAATTTCAGCGATGCCAACAGTTGTGAGTGACATGGAAAAATTAAGTCTATCCCAGATCATTATAAGAATTCATCCTAGCACAATTCAGATTTTGACATAACTAGTACATGAAGTAGAACAGAAACAGCAGTGAAAGAATTTTGCTTGAGAGAAGTGGAAGAGAAAAGGTATGCTGCAGTTCCAAAACTGCTTTCTCTGTGGAATGTTTAGCAAGCAATACGCGGAGGTGCACGCTTACACAAATCCTGCTAGGTATTCACAGCAGCTTGCAGAAACAGACATCCACCACATTATGTGGAGAGCTTCCATATACATGAATATATAATTAAAAACATGTATGTGCAGGAGAACAATATTGTTGTCAATAAAACGACCACAACTAAGAAAATCATTTTAGGGAGCGAACTTCCACCACTGGCATCTGAAGTAGACAGAAAAACAATTTAGTTCAACTGGTTATTTAATACCAGAGAAAAGGGTTTACCATTACAGTCAATCTCGGTTGGATGCGAACCTAGCTTATCAGAAGAATCCTTTGAGTCAGCAACTCCAGCTGGTCCAGTAGAATCTTCTAATGGAGATAACCGTGGTCTCTTAGAACAACCACTGCTACTTCTTGTCACTTTTCCTCCTCTTCTTTGTACTTGCACTTCTTCAGACCTAGGAATCCATGAAGGACCATTTGAGCCACTGCAATTGAGTTGTTTAGAAATGTCTCCAATAGGTGAGCTAGGTTTCTTAATAACATCCTCACGGTGTTCCAGAGGTAAAACTTTCTCCCATGAAATTGACTCCAAAGCAGTGAGTGAGCTCGTTTCATCTGCTAAACAATGTTAATAGAACATTAGCTTACATCAACGCAAAAGACCACACACCCAAACCACAAGCAGCCAAAATATAAGGTCCAAAAACAACGAATTCTTGTTTAAGATCAAAAACAACGAATTCAAGAAAGTGTGTGTGTGTGTGTGTATAAAAAATTCTTGTATAAGGTCAAAAATTCAAAAAACAAGGTAAAAGACAAACCTTTTTGAGCAAACAAAGAGCTGCAATGCTGAATCGAAACAGCTGCTGCTCTAGGGTTAACTAAAATCGACTCCTCGACCTCAACAACTTCTTTACCAACAAGCGTCGAGACCCTAATATTATCATTATTGTCATTGTTATTATCTCTACCAAACACCTCATCAGATCCCATAACAAAACTCTTATTCTTCTTCGCCGCCGCCGAAACAACAACATCCACCGGATAATTCAGCTCCACCGACGCATCCATCACGGTCGCATCATTAACATGTAATTAGAGAAAACGATGTCGAGTTTAAGTGTTAATGAAGACAATTGAGAAATTGCAAGGAAGATGAAGGGAAATGAATTGTTTGGATAGGGAAAGCATGCTTGCGGCAGAGGGAAAGAGAGAGGGTTTGTTTGGGTGCGAGGCTCTTGTTAGGGCAAGAAATTTGGATGACAATGAGAAGTATTTATAGTTTTCGGGATTTGGTGACGAGAGGCGTGTGAATTTGATTTATTCCCCGTCGTTTTGGGTATATTCCGGTATTGTAATTGTAACCTTAGCCAGCCTAATCCATTACGCCTGAATTTGTTGTGGGAAGGTAATTTAGTCTTTATGCTTTTTTTCACGCGGATTCGATGAGTCTAATTATGGAATTTTCAGGCTGTTGACTAGTAGAAACTTTTTTTATCCAATTGATTTCCCAGATTATCCTCTAAATTCATTAATTTCATTAATGTAACACTAAAAAAAGAGAGAATTTCAAATTAACATGCCATTGTTAATATAGCCAAGAGAAATTTATGCTAATCGACCCAAGAGAAAAAAAAAATCAAAATTAAAGAGGAAGAAACAATTTCCGTTTTTTTCAGTCAAACTGCGAGCTTCAAGTCATGCTAAATGTATAAACTGAGCACCTCCTCTCTCATCTCCCGATTGTGCTTTCACTTACAACCGTCCCTTATTCCATAAGAAATTCTCCACCTCGTTGCTAACAGAGGTACAGTGACATTGGGTCGTGAGAGAGCCAGGATCATGAGATAGAGCAACCCATTTTTTACTTCCTTTGATATAACAAAGAAAAGAGTAAAGAAGAAGATGACACAAAAGAGAGAAGAGAGAAGGTCGGTGATAAGGTTTATGGAGTTGATGGATACTTGCACTGTAATTGATTTTGAAGAGAAATAAAGGCTAATTTCTTAAAGGTTATGTAGCTATTTCCAGGAAGAGGAAGAAAAAAGAAGAAAAAAAAGGTTGCTACAATATCACTGCATAGTATTTACAGTGTTTTCACTGTGAAAGCAATCTTTCTAACTTTTTTATAATTATAATTTTTTTAATTATTTGCTCATTCGGTGAATAAGATTTATTTTAGTTCCTCATACAGTAATAAGTGTATTTGGTAATATTGTGTTTTTTAATTAAATACATATTAAAATAATAATTTTTTAAAACACTTTATTTTCATTACTTGAATATCAAAATTATCTAAAAATATTTTTAAAAATACTAATTTAATAATTTTTAAATGAAAAATAGAAACTCCTACAAGAACAAACACTTATAAGATCTTATAAGTTGAGAAAGAATACAGTAATAAGTCTTGTGCTTCAATATCTTATTATATGTTATATATATATATATATCATAAAAATTTAATAAAATATTTTTATTTTTTTTATAAAAACTTTAGACAAAGGTATCAATTTATAATTTTTTTACTCAATATTATTCAACTATTTTAACCTCACGTCACTGTATTTTATTGCTAGCGTCCCATCATTGCCGCCCCCACCAACCATTGATCATCACTATTATTATTTCACCACCACCACCTTAACATTATCACCACAAATATTCAACTGTCAATAATATTATCAATTCTTTAATATTTTCACCATTATTATCGGCCTCGCTATTGCATCCATTACTGTCAAGGCTACATCATTTCATCGACTTTGTTTTTTAACTTAAAATGATCACTCGGGCACACATGAGCGTTTAAACTCTCAACAGGCAAATCATAGAAGACAAACCCACATGCAAAAAGAAAAAGATACACTTGAAAATTAAAAATGGATGTGGAGAGACAACATCCTGAAAGCCATCGATTTTTTTAGTATAAAATTGCTAAAATTTTATCCAAAGTGTCGTATATTAAAATAAAAATACTAAAATAAAAGGGTGAAGTTCAATAATGTAAAACATTATGCACACACTCACGATATACTGTGAACTGGAAAAATGGTTTTTTCATTTTTTTTATTCTGGTTTTTTTTTTCATCAATTGAGTCCTTTAATTATAAAATTAATGGCGAATTGCTTTGACTATGGGCAAAATTAAAAGAAGAAAAACCAAGATGAAAAAAACGCAAAAAATAGATGGTATTGTTAAAATAGCTGGTGCAAAATTAAAAAAAATATTTTTTATTTTTTAAAATTTACTTTTAATATTGAAAAAATATTTTTTTAAATATTTTTTCACTTAAAAAATTAAATTTTTTATTTTGATAAAAAATTAATTTAAATAAAAAAATATTCAAAGTAAAACTAACTCCCAAAAACCGTAATTATTCACATAAAAAATTGCTTCCACTGCTCTATAAAAAAAATCCCTCAACAACAGCATAACCGTCCGTACCTTCGCACGGAGAGAGATAAGGGGCCCGCGTGAAATATAATGGTCGGAATGATGGCCGGAACGATGATGCCGCCACCTCAAGCAGCGGAGGGGGTGACGATCAGAGCGGCAGGGCAGCAGATGTCGGCGTCGCTAGCGAACTCGTTTAGAGTTCATGCTGTAGCGGAGCGATTAGCTTTGCATATACAACCTGGCTTTGACAGTAACCCTACGGAGTTCTTTGGCCTTTGCCTCTCTCTTGCTCGGTAAATTCATCTTCTCATTATCAGCCACCCGAAAATTTTATTTATCTAGGTTTTTATTCGATCCTCTGTTTTAATTTCAGTGTTAAGTTTTGCTTGTTTAGTTAGCTAGGGTTTATAATTTAACATTATAAGTGTTTCTCGGTCTGGAGAAGCAGCGAGCATTTCGGAATTAAATTTTGATTAATTCTGCTTTTTTCTTTTTGTGTGTATTTTTTCGACACTTGCTGGTGTTGATTAGATTATTATTAATATATTTTTTTTCGGGGAATACAGAGGGATTGATTTTGCAGTTGCGAACAATGAGACTCTGCTGAAAGCTCAAGAATTACCTTTTTTATTGAAACAAGTGAGTTGTTTCGTACTCTTATTATTGTTCCCTTTTTATGTATTCTGTTATCAATTGCATAATTTTATATTTTGGGTAATAATGCAACACCCTGCTATTTTCAAATGGACCACCCGTATTTATGTCAAGCTTCTTGGATTTTTCATACGACAGATGTTATGTTGATTTTGTTCTCAACATCATCTATATTGGCTTAATTGACAAGTGCAGTTAGGATGGTCAGAATGTGGGTAATGTGCTTCATAATCTGTGCTACTTTTGAGCTAAAGCAATCTTCATTCATGCTTCTTTATATTTAAATCTTTATGATAATAGGAGATGCATTAACTCTTCTGCATTTTTCCACTAGCTTGGGACATGTTGGATTAGTTCTTTTTCTGTTTTGGGTGTCTTTGTTAGTCCCTAACATGACAGAGTTATTGATGGTGAATTTCTCGTGTTTGGGGAGAGGTAAAAAAATGCAAAAGTTTTTGAAATTATGTATTGTTTGTGGTTATTTGGGGCAACTGGATGGAGTGGAATGCTGCTATCGTTCCTTGTACGAAATGCCATGGCATAGAATAGCTTTTTGGCATCCTTATGGAGTTTCCATAGACAATATTCAGCTGGACCGACAAAACCTGTTATCTTATTTCTTTTTCATTGTCTGGGAGGATAACTTGTCATGTTATATCCACTCCCTCTTTATCAATAAACTATTCTATTTTCAGCTTTAAAAAAATCTGCTATGGAGAAAAGTATCATCTTATATTTATTCTCATCTGCTATGCAGGTTTGCCAACGTAAAAATGATGTTTTCTTGCAAGCAGCTATTATGGTTCTGATGGCTTCCGTTAAGGTATCTCAGCAATACTTCTGTAGCTTGTTTAAAGCATTTTCACAAACGTTCCTCATCTTCTGTTGCATGTTGTTTTGGGCTATACAGCTGGACTTTTATTGTATGTGGTTTCCTTCATTAAATCGGAAAAATGGATGGATGGGTTCAGTTAATCATTACTGAATCTATTGTTTGGGGTGTCAGAGGAGAATTCTTGTGGAACACTTGAATGTGGCATGAATGCCTTTTCTTATCTAATGTTACATAAAGGTTTCCCCATTGATTCCCTTTTTGTCTTCAGGTGCATTGCTTGCTCATTTTAGTGCCATCTTCCTGCATTCTTCAAATGAATGCTCATGCTAAGAGTATTTTATTACAGCTAATAAATTCTTATGTTTGATCATTTCTTTTCCTCTTTTCCTCTCCCTTCTATTTTGAAAGGTTTTTATTTTTCTCTCTGAGGCCCGTACATTGTGCAGTTGTAGTCATCTGATATAAAATTGTACTGAGGTTCATGTGATCATTCTCACTTTCTCTGTCTTCATGTGGTAGAATGCTTGCATGGTTGGATGGTTTCAAGAGAAAGAAACTCAAGAACTCGTTACTCTTGCCACCGAGGTGCTATAATTTTCTTCCTCTGAGTTTTTGTGCCATATGTGATGTGATTTGCTTAGATGTTGCTAATTATCATCTTTCACTGCCTGTTTCAGATAGGGAAAGTCTTTTGCACTCCTGGAGATATTAATGCTGGGACAACTGATTCTCTTTCCATTATCCCAACAATCATGTCCAGGTAAAAAGGTTTTGTAATTCCTCTTCTTTTCCCTTTCCTTTTCTGTTTTACAACCTTTTCATTCTGAGTTTTCCAATTCCAGTTTTAGAAGTAATTTCTGCTTAATGATTTTCGACTTTCGTGTTTGACATTTTTTTATGAGATCAACACACCACATGAAATGACTTTCCCACGATCTTTATGAAGGCATTTAACATTTTATGAGCGCTCACTATTGATGGTTGATCCTATATTATTTTTTTCTTGCCAACTTTGGCCTGCTTGGTAACTACAATAAATGAGAATTTCGTGTGCAAAAATAAAATGCGAAGTAGAATGATTATAAAGGAATCATAGCTAGAAATTTTGGCATCCTTTATAGAAAATCTAGTATAAAAGTGGTAGAGATGGAATTTTGGCTTGCATTTCACAACATTTGTCAAGATGTGCCCCTGGTTTCAGCCACCAAATGGGCTCTATAGTTGCTGTGCTGATTGAATTGTTAGGTTGGTTGAGGGGGAATCATATGAAATCTATCAAGATGGCCTTTGCTTTGAATTTTTTAGCTTTGCATGTCTTGAGATAATATTTGGACCCCCCCCCCCTCTCTCTCTCACAGGTTCTATCCACTAATGAAGATGGGTCAGATAATTGTTTCTCTAGAAGTCAAGGTAGTTTCTTTCCTGTTTTCTTTTATATGTTCAGCAGCTGAAAAATGCTTTTGTTGATGTTTTCTTTCTTTTTGTTTTGTGTGTTGTAGCCTGGGTTTGGTGCACACGTGATTGATTTTCATATTTCAAAGACGACAAGAAATTCGACCGAGGACAAAATAGTAAGCATTCTTTACTTTGTTTAAAACTTTTTACTGGTCTAAGTTGAGTTTGCATTGTAATATTGGGGATGAGTGGGATTTAAATTGAATATGCATCTGATCTTCTTAATTTACATATATTCTATTTAGAATTTGCTCTGTCTCTGCATTAGTGCCCTATTTGCTCAAGTTGTGAAAGTTTCTGCTTAATGAATGCTTATTACGTGACTACTGGCTGGACTGCTGGAAACCTCTTTTCTGTTTGACTTAATTGCCATTTTGATTTGTGGTCTGATTGATGCCGACTCTTATTTTGTTGGCTTATCTAAATTAGTTAAAGCATCTCACCTTCTATGTGCAATTTGGCCTTTGTTCTTGGTGCTCTATAGTTTCAATCCTCTGTTCCATGGGTGGTACTTTGTCTTGTTGGAATACCCAACTCGGGGAACCTCAGGCAAGTTGAATTGAGGGAAGAAGGTTCCCAAATATCACGTGTCTTAACAATTGAGCTTTAGGCAATGTAGACATTTGTATCTCTGCTTTGTCCAGGGTCACCAGGACCATGCAAAATAGATTTCAGCCATAAATTGGTAAATGTCTACCCTCAGTATTAGCATGCTGCAAGTTAATCCCAGCTGGGGAATGTCAAAAGTCAAAACCATATTAAGTAAATGGCAACTGATCCTGACTGTGTTAATTACATGCTGTTATTATTATTTGTTTGCAATGTTACTGTTGCTTTAGTACTTTCACTCTCAGAATGGAATGTTTGATTGTCAAATTCATTCAACTTCTCACTCCTATTTTGTTTTATCCTGTGGCTTGCAGTGGTTATTTGTAGCACAGACAGATAATACAGAGACATCTACCTGTATTGTAACTCCGCAAGAAGTGAAGTATGCATCATTTTTTTGCTTCTTTGTTAGTTTCTGTTGCTTTATTAAATTCTGATAACCTTTTCCATTAAACCCTTTTAGCTTTCTTTTAAACGGAAAGGGAGTAGAGAGGAGAACTAATGTTTTAGTGGTTAGTGTAATTCCTCTTAAACATTTTGGATTTTGACATGTGCAGTAGCTGGATTTGATAGCTTTATGATGATTTTTCTTTTCAAATCAGGATACTGGACCACAGATGCCAACCAACGTTACTGGAATGCTTAAATATGGAACAAATCTTCTTCAAGCTGTTGGCCAGTTTAAGGGTATGCTCGAGCACAAGTCCTTTTTCTTGAAAGTTCATGGTTTATTAGAGTGACCTTTGGTCTGACATTGTAGCTTTCTAGGCCATTATGTTATAGCTGTCGCCTTCATGAGTGTGGAACCAAAACCTGAAACTCCTGTCCTACAAGATTACGTTCACCCTTGTGCAGCTGAACTAGATCCAGGTATGCTGATAGTGGAAAAAAGAAAACAGAAGATATTGATTTTTCTTTTTGGTCTAGAATGGTTTTACAATTGTTTTTGTGGTGTTATTTGATCTTTCATTTGTTGTCTCTTCTTATTCTGTCTTAGATTCTGACATAATTGAGGGACCATCACGTATTTCTCTTAATTGTCCCATAAGGTATGCTATGGTACTTTTGCTTGTGATAAATGCAGTGATAATTTCTTATTCTGCTTATCTGAATAAAAGTTTGTGGTTACTTTAGATTTGAAGCGATTTGTTGTAACTTGCTTTTCTCTCACTGGGAGAATTTGAAGCGATTTGTTGTAACTTGCTAGTATTAAGATTGATTTAAGTTATTGAGAGAAGTGATGGTTTAACTTGTGTGAATCTTAATTAAAGTAAAGCATAAGTTACTGCTAAATAGATTTTGGGTTTGCTATTATGTCTTGTTTTTTTATGAATGAAAAATCAGATTTAAGTCATTATGGCAGCATGTTTCTGTTTGTCTTTAGGGGCCAAAAATTACCCTTGTCCTGATCGACTGATTTTTCATCTCATACAGCTACACAAGAATCAGAACTCCTGTCAAAGGGCATTCATGCAGACATCTTCAGGTGAGCAAACTATCTATTATCAACTGTTGATCACTGATGCTTGTTGCAAATAGTTGTCTCATTTGCATTGTCAACATAACAGCATGATGGGTATTAGTGTTTGGAACACTTGGTATTGTTTCAATTAAGGCTGTGATTTCTCAGCATCCCCAACTTGTATCAGTATGGGACCCTGGAGCACTGTGATACAAGGTTCTGCAAATCCCTAGTCGTCTGCATTATAGCATTTGGCTAAACTGTACAAGCTAAAATGTACTGTTTTTATTTGCTTGGAAAACCTTGTTTAAGGCGTAAAAATGCTTACTTTGCTACAAAATTGTTTCTGGGAAGTTGGAGCATAATTTCAAAACTAGGCAGAATATTTTAGATTATTCTAGTAATTTTATAGAGGACTAAGTAACTACGCAATATTATGGAAAAATTAATATAGATCATCTCCACAATACTCCAATTTGCATGATATATGGTCTTCAGAATTGTTATAGAATTTAAGACATGGTTGCTTTTAATGTCCACTGACTTGTCATTTTCAATTGTTACTATTTCATGTTTTCCTTGTTTTTTGAATATTTTCCTTGCTCACTGCTTTCTATGTGCCTTAGTGTTTTGATTTTAGTAACTTCGTCGATATAAATACAAGAAGACCATCTTGGCGCTGTCCACATTGTAATCAGCATGTCTGCTACACAGATATTCGAGTTGATCAAAACATGGTTAAGGCAAGTTGTGGGGTTGGAACTGCTATATGCTTATCCTTCATTAATAAACCTGACACGTTTTTCTCTCTTATTATTATTGTCGCATGGGTTACAACAA
>Ga0325404_1001186_pt1 | contig 27590 bp, 13 predicted proteins | sample PopdelMetagenome_18_FD_205664 | JGI IMG/M metagenome (GOLD analysis project Ga0325404, IMG submission 205664) | Populus deltoides microbial communities from Bellville, Georgia, United States - Xylem-Control-R1 | ecosystem: Host-associated > Plants > Phyllosphere > Stem > Wood/Secondary xylem...
GGTTTAGGAGTTTTGTATTATGAGGGATTGAGGTTCTCTGGCCCAGTGGAATCCTAGCCAAAACTGGAGGTCGTCGGTGGTTGGAGGAAAGTAAAAATAGTGAATTGAATGCCACATTACAAAAATATAAAAATAAACCTAAAAGGGCTCAGTTTTTCATTAAGACATAGATGATTATTGTGAATTGAAATAGTATAAAAATAAAATTATTCTTGCAAAAAAAAAAAAAAACTAGTTTAATATGCAATTGAAGATAAGATTATCTTTTCCATGAGATATATTTGTCATTGAAAGAATGATTAAGAATAAAATGATCCATTTATTTTTTTTGCTACAATATAAATACTAATTTTCCCTTTAGAGCGCAAATTTTTAACCTTTAAGTGGGGGATTCTTTTGTCTATTTTTAAAAAATTAAACAGTGAAGTAACAGTTATGTCATTGGGAGAGAAAAAATATACATGTATTTAGGGGCTTCTCAGTCCTTTTATTTTTTTTAAAACAGTAAAAATACGAATTTACCCTTAGATTTCAAAAAAGATAAGGTTGCATGGACGGGTGTTTTCATCATTTTAATATGGTTTTGTTGTAGATATCAGGTGGAGTAAGGGGTAATTGGGTATTTTTATATATAAAAATCCACTAGTGCCAATCAGGTGGCGAGTGCGGCACTAAAACAGCACTGAACGCTACTTTCTGGGGCGACATTCAATTCACCTCGCCACCCCAAGCACAGTGGTGAGGTGCGCGTGCCGAGGCGTCAAGTGGATGAGCTCTGGCCGGGCGGTTTTCCCTCCCTCCTTTCCCTTCTCTCCTTTTAGAAAACTATGCTGACCATTTCAAAAAAAAACAAGAAGGTCTGGTTAACTATAAACTAAAAGAGAAGGGAGTTTTACTGTACCCCTCTTCACAAAGTACTATTCATTGGAATAATGCTTTGCTTTACATTTTTTTTTCTTTGATTTTTTTTCAATCAATTTTTTGTTTGTTTGATTTCATCCTTTAATATTATATATTTTTTCTATTTAGTTAACACACTCTCATGATATGGATCCTAGGTTTGACGGGTTAACTTGGTTTGGCGGGTTAACCCGGTTAACTCATATTTGTTTTCAATTTCATCATTCAATATTGATTTGATTGAGAATTAAAGTTCATGATTTGTTTTGTTTACTTTTCATTAGGTTATCCTGGTCTCATGACCCGGGAATAGTACTTAACTAGTTAACCCAAGTTAACTCGGGTTGTTTTTTGTGTTTTTTTTAATTGATTTTGTTTTTAATTTTATCATTCAACATTAGGTCGGTTGAGAATTGAGTTTCATAATCTGTTTTGATTTGATTTTTATGAGAATATCTTTGTCTCACGATCAAGGTCACGGGTTTTAACATTTTAACCCTGGTTAAATTAGGTTATTTTTTTCTAAGAGGTTATATCGGTCTCATAACCTGGGTCACGGGTCCTTCAAAGTTGTACTTGCTTTTTGTTGGGCTGTCCTCGTCTTATGACCTGGATCGCAGGTTTAACAGGTTAACTCAATTGACTCATTTTTTCTCTTTTTCTTAATTGACTTTTTTTTTCAATTTCATCAATTAATATTGTGTTTGATTGAGAATTAGACTTCATGATTTGTTTTTATTAGGTTATCTTGGTTTCATGACCCAAAAATAATACTTAACGGTTGACTTGACTTATTTTTATGTCATTTTTTTAATTAATATTTTTACAAATTTCATCGTTCAACATTAGATTCGACAGGGGTGATTGAAAATTGAGCTTTATAATTTATTTTGACTCTCTCTATGAGATTATCTTAGTCTCAAGACTAAAGTTACGAATTTGACATATTAACCTGGGTTAAATTAGGTAATTTTTTTCTTCTAAAAATTTATCTAGGTCCGATAACCCGGGTTATAGATTTGGTGGATAGACTTAGGTTGTTTTTTTTTATGTTTTTCTTAATTGATTTCTTTCTTTCTTAATCACATCCTTTAATATTGGGCTAGTTAGGGATTGAAATTCATAATTTGTTTCAATTTGCTTTTCATTGAGTTATCTTGGTCTTATAACCCAGGTTGCAAGTTTGACATGTTAACTCAAGTTATTTTTTATATCATTTTTTAATTGATTTTTTCAATTTCCTCCTTTAACATTGGGTTGATTGAGAATTAGGCTTCATAATTTATTTTGATATGCTTTCTATATGGTTATCATAGTTTCATAACCCGGGTCATGAAATTGACATATTAACCTGGGTTGACCCAGGTTAATCCAATATGTTGTTATTTTAATATTAAGAAAAGATATCATCTTAAAATTTTATTTAGTCAAATATTGTTTTTACAAGTTGTATGTGTTGTTTTTTGACTTGTCTAGTCAATCGGGTTACATCGAAGTAAACTCTCACACGATTTAATTTTTTTTCCGCTACAAAAAAAACATTAGCAATATTTGAATAATTTTTTTATATTCAAGAAAAAATTTACTTGACTCAAGCATAGCGCAAGTCAATCATCCAGTAAAAAACACCTAAAGTTGTGGGAAAATACTGTTTCATGATTTAATTTTTTTAGTCCCTTGTTTTCTTTTGCTTGTATTACATCCTTATTAGCCCAAATTGATGGCCAATTAAATCAAATTTATTAAGGAAGGAAAATATTAAAAGATAGGGAACCATACTGAAAAACATGGCAAAAATATATGATATTTCTAAATTTGAAGCTAAACAAACAGTTTGGTCCTCCAACTTTTCAAATTATAAATTTTTAGTCCCTAACAATTTGTGAAATCCAAATTTGATCCCAAGCTTTATTTTTCTTATTTTTTGGTCTATGCTTTGAGAGAGAAAAGAGAAAGTGGTTAGATTCCGATGGTAGAGAGAGAAAGTCTCGGTTGAGATCAATTCCGGCCACGAAAACAGGTGATTTCGATGTTAATGAGTTCCTTTTAACGGGGAGAGTTTATCTAAGGTGTTTCCCCCCTAAAACTTGCCTAAAATGATAGATTTGAACTTGAAAAGAATTTTATTTTTGGGTTAATTGTGGGTTTTGGAGCTAGTTTTTTATTGTAAAACGCTATAAATATGTTTTATAAGGTGTTTATAATGGTTTTTTAGTTTTTTAGGTCAAAATATAGTTGAAATAAGTTTTTCTTGGTCTAAAACAGACTTGCTTGATATTTCAATGATCAAAGGTCGCTAGAATCTAGACAAGGCAAACGACGCCTCACTTACTACTTTTTTTTCAAAGAAGTAAAGAGCGAACGACCTGTGAAAAAGGTGCATGGGTTGCTCCAATCCCGCTCACTTGGGTCTTTTATGAGGCCCAAGAGCTCTAGGCCATCCATGTTTAAGAGACTATGTCTTTTTTTTCTTTTCATTTTTATCTATTGCAATTGGAGTTTTTTTTACAAAAATCTTTCTTGCTTATTTGTTTTTAAATTTCACTACTTAATATTTAGTTGGTTATTAATTGGTAAACATATTTTTTTTATTTGATTTTTTTCAATTGCCTTGATATTTAGTTGATTCTTAATTTTATAGGTGTCTATTTTAGATTAAAAAAAATTATTGAACCCAATTGAGTCCATGATCAAGGTCACGGGTTTGACTCGCTAACTTTGGTTGGATAAGGATCAGGCTTTATAATTATTTTTTGCATAAATAGTTCTCGATTTACTTAACTAGATGTATACATAAATTTTTTTGAATTTTTGTTGAGATTTTTTTATGTACAAAAACACGTCGTAAACGATTGCATATATAATTTCTTTTGAAGAAAAATAATATTTACTCGTGGTGAACGTAGGTCAAATAACTAGTAAAGATAAAGAAAATCAGTACTTGTTACTGACAACATCATAATTCCTCCTTGTAATAATAATTAGTTTTATTATTGTTTTAAGATAAAACAGACAATAGATGAGTCTTTTTTTATATACTTTTTAGTTTGAAAAAAAATATAAAATTATTATAAAAATAGACATAGTTTGCATCATTATTTTACCTCTTTAACAAAATATATTTATGTAATTTATATTTACTTTTTATCTTAAAATACTATTATATACAATTTAAACACTTTTTTTTTTATAAGAAGATGACTCAAGTAAAAAGGAGCATGCAATTTATTATCTCAGTAAAATGTTCATGGATTATAAGTCCCGCTATAGTATATTGAAAAAGTTGTGTTGTAGTTTGGTGTGGAGTGTCAGTTGACTGCATAAATATATGTTCTACTACATATCATTGTTGATCTTAAAGATGGATATACTCAAGTATATCCTTGATAAACTATACTTCTCAAGCCGACTAGCAAGGTGACCGGTCCTGCTGGTCAAGTATGATGTTATATAAGTAACAAGAAATATAGTAAAAGAAAGTGCAATTACATATCACCTACAAGACAACACAATAGACAATTATGAGCCGTTACTTTTTAAGTTTCTGGATGAGGATGTTATGATAGTTGAGACTAGAGTAAACATTAAGGAAATGAATGGTAGACCTTGTATTTTGATGATGTAGTAAATGTATTAGGGAATGGTGTAGTGATGGTTATGATCTTCCTGAATGGTTGTCAATACACTAACTATATTTAGTTGTAGTTTGAATGTACTTATAATGTGGCTGAATATAAGGCTTGTATTCATGGCTTAGAAGCTACTTTAGAAATATGACTTAAAAAGCTAGACATATATGGGGACTTAATGTTAGTAATATGTCAAATAAAAAGAAAGTGGCAGAATAAAGATAAAAAAGTTAAAACCATACTAAGACTTCTGTACCAATCTCACAATCGAGTTCGAAGAAATTGAATTCACATACATGAGTAGAGATTAAAAAAAAATCATTTTATAGATGTTTTGGTGATATCAACATACTTGGCCATGATTGATTATGGGTCAGGATGCAGCCTGTTTGTATTAAGGTCAAGAATTCCACAGGTTATTAATAACTTATCAAAAACCAAGAATACCCATAAGAGGAATCCAATGTAGATAAAAAAAAAACATCAATAAAGATGTGATGGAATACTATCTGGATGAAAGATCTTATATAAAAGGTTATTTGATGACACCTTATTGTAATGTTTAGACATTAATAAAGAAAGAAAAAGAAACCATGAAAAAGAATTTGTGTTATTCATGGAAATAGACATATGATGGTTAGACAAATACAATGATTGTGGTATTGGGTATTACTGAATGACTATGGAAAGTGATTATATCGAATATGTCAAGAAGTGCTATAAGTCATAAGATGAACTCACCTTTGGTGCCTTTGTACAAAATGGTGTCACTTTGGCCTTTCTTTATGTAGGGATTGAATGTCATTGGAGAAATCAACCTGAAGGCAAGTAATGGACATCATTTCATTATACTAACAATAGACTACTTTACAAAGTACTTTGAGGGTTGTTCTTACGCACATGTAACCTAAAAAGTAATCCAACAGTTTAGTGAAAATGATTTGATTTCTCGATATGATTCGCTAAAGACAATAATAACAAACAATGCCTATGATTTTAATGGAAAGATGATGGTGAAATCATATGGAAAATAGAATATTAAACACTTGAACTTATCCCCATATAAGCCAAATATAAATGGTATTGTTGAAGTTGCCAACAAAAATATCAAGAATATTGTTTAAAAGATGGTTATCTCCTATAATGATTGGCATGAAATGTTTTTTTATGCTCTTCATACATACCAAAATGCAGTGAGAAATTTACATAAACCACAACATATTTCTTGGTTTACAAAATGAAGGTAGTGATGCCTCTAAAAGTGGACATTCCTTCTCTAAGGTTTTGATGAAGGTGGAATTAGAAGATTCATGGTGGAGCAAGGTACTATATGAATAGCTAAATATGATTAGCGAAAAAAAGCTAGTTGTTTAATGCTATAATCAATTATATTAAAGAAGAATTACCATGTATATGACAAGAAGGTTCACCCTAGGGAGTTTAGATAAATAGATCTGGTATTGAAGAATATTATGTCAATTCTAGGAGAGTATAAGAGCAAATAAACACTTAATTATAAAAGGTCTATAAGTAAAGAATAAGGCATTGCTATAAGGAGTGTTTATTTTATCAAGAATGAATAGAGAGGATTTTCCTAGACCTATAAACTCGGATTTTGTAAAGAAACACTGTGTGTGAATGTACAATTTTTACAAAAATTAATAAAGTGAAATTTATACCAAAATCTTATTGCATATTCTTTATCATTGTATTAGTACATAAATATAGTGAAATATTTTGATTAATGAACTATATGTTGAGGGGGGGTATGCCTGAGACTATCATGAGTATTTATTGTATAAACCAAATACAATTTATATATATATATATATATATATATATATATATGCAAATTGTATTGGTACATAAATATAGTGAAATAATTTGATTAATGAACTATATATTGAGGGGGTATAAACCAAATACGATTTTGGATTGTGGTTATGCTATGCATGTATTTAATAGTAGGATAAATTTTTTGGTAGCGTCTCATGCAGAGAAGACTTTGCATAAATCTTGTTAAAATTGTATAAATCCTTTTAATTCTAGTAAAATAAACATTTTCATATTTGAAGTGTATGGGTAAAATAAGTCTTATGTTTGAGATGCTTGTTGTGAGGGCTTTTATTTAAGAGAGACTTTGTCCCTTTAAAAAACAATTACCCATTTCATTTATACATTACTACTTTTAAAAGTAGAAATTGTATAAAAATGATCAAGTGTTACTATTACTGCATCATATTCTTATTGCCAAACTCTTGTGTAAAGTTCTAGTTCAAATAAAATGCCTTAGCATTAGCTTAGGCAAATATTTTTCAATTTTTATCTTTATTTTATCCTTTATAACATGAAAATTACCCTTTGTTACCATGGAAAACTAACCTATGTTGTGGAAATAAACCCTTTAGGCTTTTGAGTCCTTGTTGCTAGCATGCTTAAACTGCTCTTTTTGTATAGGAATATCATGATTGGAATATGGAAATGGACTTCCATCGCCCTTATGAGTGCATGATTTTTGTCCAATAAAGAAAATAAAGTCTTGCCAATTTATCTTTAGCTCTTTGTGTTATTAATATGAAACCATTTTAGTGAAGCATCCATTAATATAAACATACACAACAACACTTATCTCTTAGTGTGTTTTTTAGTGTGAGAAGTTTAGCAAAAAGGCAACTTGAAAATCTTAGTTATTGGCCCCAAAATTGCATTAATTATGTTCGGCTATATTTATGATGTTTTGATTTAGAAGCACAATCTAATGAGATTTGAAGGATTTTGAGAATATATTTTGTTATTAAAAATAAATACACATTAAAAACAATGTGAAACATGGTAAATGAAAGGTGTTAGAGGCTTAAGGCTTGCTTCTCTAGGGTCCTTATATTTTTATCCCACTCTTTGTTTTGTTTTCCCTTACATTTGATATAGTTACCCTCATCTTCATGTTCGATTCTCTTATTCCTTGTAAACCCAGTAATCTTTGCATTTAGGTTGGCAATTCTAGTAAAATAAATGCAATATATTTGAATAAAAGAAGTTTGTAATGTCATTTTATAGCAAACAGAAGTTTACATCCATGAGTTTAATTCAAGCATATATAATAAAAGCCCAAAAAGCATGTGTGTTCCTTTTTTTGTGTTGAAATATGTATGACTCTTTTAGGAAAGCTTAAGTTATATAACATTAAAAACAAAATAAACAAAGACGTTTTCTAATTTATGACTTGTCTTTCTTTGCTTTTGTGTTCCAAGACAATTTTGGTTAAGACTTTTTTTTTTAATATTCTTTGCTATACATGCTTATAAGGTGTGGTGACATCTAAATTCTCAAGCTCTTGGGAATTAGAATTGTTGGTAAAAAAACAAGGCATAACTGTAATTGAGGTATGAAGGCTTAGGCTTGTTGTTCCTTTTTACCCATGAAACCTATAACGAGCAAGTAGTCTAGGATGATCAATAATTGTGTGCTTAGTAAACATGGATGAATTATCAATTCATGTATTTTGAAAATAAATTAATGAAATCTCTTATTTTTAAGGATTAACGTCAAATTGATTTTCATTAAAAAGTCAAAATCAACAAAAGCTCTTATGTTTAGGATTAACATCAAAGTCTTTCTAAAGAGGAAGAATATTGATGAATACTCATATTTTTAGGGATTAATGTTATGTTTATTGATGGGTCTCCCATTCTTAGTGACTAATGTTATTTTTTAATGAATTCAAATAAAATCATGAATAAGCTTGGAAATAAATTAAGCAATTAATAGCATGCATATAATAAGTTTAGGAGAAAACACATAGTAAAGATAATATTTTATTCAGAAGGATACAATAAAAGTGATATATATCTTACTTTAAATATAACTAACGTTTTATATGAATCTCTAAGACCAACACTTATTTTAGAATTCATAGTTTTTTTTTAATTACTAGGTGGCAACTTTATTTCTTCAATTCTCTCTTTTAGTTTCGGAGAGTCCGATATTTATTATGATGTGATATATTTCTTCAATGATAATTGTGGTTTAATGGATAAAAAACTAAGCACAAGAAATGAGCAAAGATGGTAATAATCTCATTAGTAGGTCATATGGTGATCTTAATATTTTGTCTTTATTTCTATTATACTAATAATCAAATTGAATATAAAGTCTTGATATACTCTTGGAGTTAGGTGCGTATTTTTTAAAAAGTAACAAGAGATTCCTTATTATAAACCAATTAGCTAATGACTATAAGTGTGAACATCCCACACTATCTATATACCATCAGGTGGCCAAAAACCTTATTAAAAAGTTATTTGATTTTTTTTCCAATGAAAGAAAATAATACAGAAGACAATTATTTAACTAAACATGAGTTATAATGTAAAACCCCAAGAATAAACTTATACAAATTTTTTTTAATTAGAATTTAAAACTTTAATAATAAATATAGTAATAATACAAATACAAAAAAAATAATAATTATGAAAGACAAAATAGGGTGGCTCAAATTGTGAAAAAGAATAGAAATGAGGTCAAAGTGTAATTAAGAAGAAATGAGACTATAAATATCCTATTTTTTCTCATTTGAAAACCGGCAGCACACATACAAAGGAGAGGAGATTTTCAAATTTTTCTATCAAATTTGGGAGAAAAAACACCAAGATTTGGCAAATTTTACAAGTTTTAGACAAGTTTGTAGGAGGGAAACATCATTTGATAAGAGAAATTGCAAGAAACAAATGCTGGAATTGCGAGGAGAAGAGTGGTGAGTGGCTGACTACATGCAAGGGGAAAAGAGCTAAGATTTTTCAATCAATTGAGAAGTAAAGCTCAAATTTTCCTCAATTAAGGAGTTCTAAACTCAATTTTATAAATTAAGCTTTAATTTGGTTGAAATTACACAATTTTCTTGAATTTGGAATTAAGGTTCTTGAAAATAAATTAGGGAAAATGTGAAATTACCTAGAATTAGATCAATTAGAGTGATTTAAATTACCTTGGATGTGAAATTATGTAAGGACAATAAAGAAAAAAAAAGTCCATGAAAAAGGGTCCAAGGTAGCCGGCCATTAGGAGGGTGAATGAGAGGAGCAAAAATTGTGATTTTCTTTGTTAGATTGCTTTTAATGTACTGTTGTAATGTGAATGATGATTATAAAAGAAAATTTTCATCTATGAAGGAGAAGGAACTTTTAGTTCCTTTGCGGCCAAGTTCGACTAAGATGAAAATTAGTAAGGGGAGAGGGTTTTGAGATTTCATATGAAAAATATGAGTGAATTAGGTGCAACAAAAAGTTTACTAATAATAAAAACAAGATAACCTGATGATAAGAGAATTGCGTAAATCAGTTTTGTAGGCCATGAGGGGTGAAAATGAGTTTATGGGCCACATGTGTGGCATATGACGTGTTTTAGGGTTGGTTGTGAAAGGTAGGAAATCATAGACGTAAAAGATATGCATATTTCGGCAAAATTAGTGTAAATGGCCTTGGGAGGTCACATTTATGAAGGTTGTCATACATATAGTGTGGGATTAGCTATCTTGAGAGAGAGAATGGAAAAAAATAGTTGGAGATTCAATTAATTCTTTGATGTAAAACTGGGCAAATTCATTGCCTTGATTCCCGAGAGGATTCGGGCTTAAAGAAGATAAAATTCGGGGAGGGTTCCTCATATAAATTATCTAGGATGTTAGCTTTCTGAAAAGTCCAACCTCGCTTAATTTGGATCTCTAGAACTCTAGATATAGACAAATATATGAGGAGAGGTCGAGTTGTCACCTCTATGGACAAATTCAGCCAAATTGACAAAACGAGAAAACTTAACCATATTGAGGGTGGAATTAGGTTTTCCTTTTTTTGTAAAATGTGTAGTGTAATGTCTTGATTTGCGAAGGGAAATAAACCATAATTGAATTTGAATTTGTGATATTCGTCATAACTTGATAATAAACCATAATCCTAAGGAGATAATGGGAATGTAAATGTAAGGGAAAGAAAATTGTAAAAGAGGAATGAATGTTGTCATCATTACTATTATTATTTGTAAAATGAATGTTGAGTATGGAATAATGTGGTATACTTGTGGATTCAGGAGGAATCGCAAGAGGAGTACAACAACAACAAGGTAGTGTGAGATGAGCTTCTGCGACAGGTAGGTACTCCACACTTATACCTTTCTTAAATAACAGTGATTTTAGTAATCTATTCTAGTTCAGATTTCGCACTTACGGATGAAGCCAAATGGGAAAAAAATGATGAAATGAATAAGGAATGAATCTGATTTTTTTATGGGTTTATAGATTTCGATTATAAATAATGAACTATAGTAATGAATTCAAAGATAACCACTTCTAGATTTGATTAGCCGATCCCGAATATGAAAGGTTAATAATGTTAGCAAGAATTTATAACATTGGTCCCGGCTGTAGTGAAAGAAGCTCCCATTTGCGCGAGTCTGTTCCCTCTCATTGTGCAACGTCATCTCTTCTTGCTCTCTGCGTTTGGTAGTCTCTTCTTCCTCTATTTGAGTTATATATCTATGGCCAAATCCAAGAAAAAGTCTTCGCTTTTACAGTTTGCTCAGCAAAATTACAGACTTCACTCTTCCCGCCCTTCGTCCACTTCGCGTGCACCAAGGTCTTTATCTTGTAGTAGATCACCTGTCCTGCAGGATCCCCTAGCTCTTTCTAGAGCCTCCACCCCTTCTAGAACTAAGGTGATCTTCGCATATGTTGCTGGTTCCTCTCATGGGGTCAAGGTTTGCTCGAAGGGTAAAAAAAGGGACATGTGGAGTAAACCATTTATTGCACCATCACCCTTCTCTCCTGCCTCTCGTGGATGAGATGATGGCTCTTCTAGCAGTGCCAAGCTTTAACATCCTCCAGATGACCATTCTGTTGGATCTAGTTTTCTCGGTGTCGACCCGGGTACTAGAAACCCTAACCCAATATTGAGCGCAGACTCTTTTATCCCACCAGTTTCTGGGCACGACTACCCCCATATTTTTCCTACTATGGTTACTTCTTCGGTAGGAGCTACCTCTTTCCCCTCTCTGACGAAAGGAAATGCTCTTTCTAGAAGCCACTAGCAAGTCTCCCCTAATAATCCAACATCTTCTTGTCATTTATAAGAAATAGATATTGGAGAACACAAAGAAATGTGGAAGTTATGTTTAATCGGTTATATTGCTGGGAAATTCCCAGGGTTTTCAACCTTGATTAAATTTATTAATAGCTCCTGGAAAAACAAAGCAAATTTTACTATGCACGACTCTGGTTGGATAATTTTTGCTTTCTCCTTAGAACTGGAAATGCTTGATGTTCTTGGTGGAGGCCGTTGCTTTGTCAATGGCCGACCACTTATTCTAAAAGTTGTGCCAGAGTTTTTTTCCTTTAAAACCTCCGATATGGTGCACATGCCAATCTAGGTAAGATTTCCCAGCTTGCCTCTCAAATTTTGGTCTTCTATATGCCTTTCAAAACTTGCCAGTATGCTTAGAAAGCCCATTCAATGTGATGCTCCTACTGCTTCCATGACTCGACTTTCGTACGCTAGAGTTCTCATAGAGGTTGACCTACTTACTGCTCTATCTACCTCTATCAATCTAGTCCTGCCCAATGGTTCATCCTTAACTCAGCAGGTAATGTATGAATCCCTACCTCGCTTCTGCAAACTATACAGAGTTCTTGGGTATACAGTTTCCACCTGCAACAAATGGACTGGTCACAAGCGTAAACAACAATATCATGAAGCTCATGTTCGCACTTCCAGCCTTTCTGCAGAAACTGTTACTGTTGAGAAACAGCAACCATACAGTGAAGGCCTTCATGATGAACCATCCATTAATTCAATGTCTGCTGAAGTTACCACAACCATGGAAAAGAGGCCTGTATCTCCTTGGTGCAAAAGGACCAAGCTAGCTAATGCAGGACATTCTGGTGCTAAACACTCCACTTCCCCAAATGTTGTACATATCTCTGATGATCGTAATGTTATTGCGGATATGAGGCCTCCTAAGAGAGCAATATCTAACTCAGAGTAGAGTCGCTACGACCACCAGCTTTGACCAGTAGGGGAGACATAATAGAGTATCCAAGACCTTTGTTGCGGCTGCTTCAAGGCATCGGAGCAGCTCTGATGATTCTGCTGCCTCATCTTCTATCGATTTTCTTTTTTGGTTTCATTATATTTGTGGATCTTTATTTTTAAGGGATCATGTTTGGTTGTTCCCTCTGCTATCTTATTGTGTATTTTGTAATGGATTTGTTGTGCTGTTCTTGATCCTGAGCTGATCAAGTCCCTGCTGCCCTTTGTTATGGTTCTAGTTTTTCTCTTGCTGCTTGTTAGGCATGTTCTGTCTTTTGCTGGCTTGTTGATGTCTTCATGCGACCCTGTTCTCTATGTTGGTTCTTTTTGTTTGCTTTCCCTTCTACTTTGTGCTGAGGTTAGAGCCTATTGTTATGTTGCTAGTTTTGCCTTTTATGCAGGTTCTCTGCCTGTTTGCTCTCTTGTTCTTCTTATTTGCTTTCCTTTAGGCCTTGTGCTGGGGTTAGCCTGTTGCTGTGTTGTTAGGTTTGCCATTTGTACAGGGTTCCTACTTGTTTTCTCTTGGCTTTTAAAGTTAAGATTTGATTGTTGTTGCTAACTATGTTGATGCCTTTGCCTCCTTATTACTAGGTGGTTGTGTTGGTGCATTGTTATCTCCTGTTTAATCTTGTTGTGTTCTTTCCTGGCTTTTATAGTCGTTGTTAGCTTGTTACTGGTGCATTGCCTGCTTCCTCATTAGATGTAGTTATAGGTTGGTTCAGTTATGCTGCTAGATATGTTGTTGCTTTGCCTACTTGCTTCATATATAAATGTTGATGGTTGGCTATGCCGGTTCTGATGCTCAGTCTAGCTGTGTTCGTGCCTGCTTCTAGCTTTTGAAGTTGACGCTAGCTTGCCATAGTGTTGTTGGTTGTTATTTGTGCGGGTACATTGCTTGCTTGCCTCTTCTGTTTTTTAGGTTATATTCTCTTGCTTCAGCTGTATCAACTGTTTAGTTTAAACAGAAATTTGCTGCCAATTTAGTTTCTAGTCCTTATATTTATATTAGTTTTAGCCTATGTGGAAGTTTATTCCCCTAGCCTCCTTTATGTCTAAGGGAACTTGTACCTTTCTTCTTGTTCATAACTGTATATATTTTGACTTGCCGGTTCTCCAGCTCTGTTTCATTTAATCTTTATATTACTTACATTTGAAAAAAAAAATTATAGCATCGGCATGACTATGATGGAAAGTTGAGGAATATTGAACTTGATTAACTATTTGGGTTAAGAATAGTTAATGATATCGATGGATGACATCGGTATTGGCAAACCCATGAAAACTTGATTAACTTTTAAAAGGAGAAAGCTAATGATGTCAAGAATCCTTGACATCGGCATTACCAAAAATATTTCTAAGGTATTATGGATAACTGATTGACTACTTCGGGTTGGAAATAGTTAATGGCATTAACCGGTTAAGTTGATGTTGGCATTACCATAGATTTGATTAGTGGGTCCCTGTAAGAGCGACTAACAACACTGATGGGAATCATTAGTGTCGGTAATGGCCTCCCTAGAATTAGGATGAAGTAGCATGATTGGTGTTCTTGATGAAAAATAATTGATAATATTTGTGAAATCGAAATGATAAACAATTTCAAGAATGATAAATTCTAGACGTAGTAAAGGAAGATTAAGTATGGATTACAAGAAACTACGATTGTGTACCATTGAGTGTGAATGTGTGTATATATATATACATGTATTGTGTGATTCTCTCTTGTCTGCTATATTTTACAGTTGTTTTACTAACACACTTTTGTATCAACACAAGTATATTTAAGAGTTATTCACCTTAGTTGGTCTTCAATTTAGTAACTTAGTCTTTATACCAATGGAGATCAACTTGAAGCTACAACAAGATGACGGTAAGTTATTATCTAATCCCTTATTGTATCGGCAACTAGTAAAAAGTTTGATATTTCTTTTGTTGTATAACAAGTTAGTTAGTTTATACAAGTGTCTTATTATTCTCGTTTGATTGTTGTATGAATTATCCTTTATTATCTTAAAGATATTTATGGTTGTGGGTTATTCTTTTCTATAAGGACTTCTTTATAGTTGATGAGTTTTAGTGATGTGGATTGGGTAGGTTATCATTATACTCGTCAATTATTTACTAGTTGATGTATATTTCTTGGTGATGCTTTTATTTCTTCAAAGAGTAAAAAGTAAGATTGAGTTTTTAAATTCTCAACTGATTTTGAAACTATAATATGCCATCATTGTTTGGTTTGCGGGTCTACTGGGTGAACTTGATATTTCTCAATTTACTCTTACTCCTCTTTATATTAATAACACCAATGTTATTCAAATTACTGCTAATATGGTCTTTTGTAAGCGAATCAAGAACATTGAAGTAGATTGTCATTCTATTTATAAAGTATTTGACCAATATATGATATAGACGACTGAGATGTTAATTAAAGCTCTATCTTGTCATTAATATTAATTTATGGTTGATAAATTTATACTTCATGATCCACCAGCATTAAATTAAAAGAGGATATTAGTTGCAATATCTTGTTTTAGAAAGACTTATTGATATGCAATTACTTGATTTAAGAAGTTTCATCTAAAAAGATTGACTGATATACAATTACTTGATTTAAGGAGCTTGATCTAAAAAGATTGACTAATATGCAATTACTTGATTCAGAAAGCTTGATCTATGGAGATTGATTGATAGACAATTAATTATGCATAACTACCTTTTTAGAGAGATTATAATTATGATCCAAGAGTGATTGTACAATGTAAATATGTTAGTAATTGACAATTTAAAGAGAAGAGATCCTCTATTAAGAGGTATTCAAACCTTTTTAACATCAACTATAGATTTCTTAATGCATGTGAGAGGCTCAATATTTTTAGAAAATTATACCAAGGCCTCTTATTATTTTGATCTACCATACTATAAGAATTCTAAAGGTGACCAATTATAACTTGATTTCCCAAAACATTATCTTGTTAGGCAAAATGGTTAAGATCTATCTAATATTACTTGACAACATTTTTTTTAATTGAATATCTTTACCAAGTTTCATCTTAAAACAAGAAATTACAAATGATGTATAGAATTTGGTAAATAACTTGTCTAAATTTCCCTAGTTAAAATAAGGATAGAGGAAAAGTTTTTGTTAGGACTATATTAAAGAAAACCTGAAACCAAATTAATGACAAAGCTTATTTTTTGGCTTGAAGATGGAATAATAATAATTGGTCGATCTAGAGGCATAACTTATTCATCATCCATGGCTATAAAAGAGGTATAATTCTTAGTCCATTTATCTTAATAGTATTATAAAAAGAAAGGAGCGTTTACCTTTTTCAGATTTCTCAAGAATAACAACTGTTGTTATGATCATATATTGATCATTAAGAGGTAGATAAACAATTGATTGATATAAAGCCTTCTTTTATAGCACTTATTATAGGGTTGTCTTCCATGTTTATTTTATGTTACGATAATAGTAAGAGAGGTCAAATCATGTCTTTATGCAATAAAAAGATTGTTTCAACATCATATAAATTTGTTCTAATTTCTTCATCTCTTATACTCTCATCTATATTGTCCTTCTCTAAGGAAAAACTATCTTTCATGATTACATCTATCATTGTAGAGATGAATTGTATGCTATTATAATTATCTTTAACTCATAAGAGATGTATCATAAGAGACTCTATTCTTGAGGAAATAGAAGTTGTAACCTTAGTCTCATGAGAGTTTACTTATTTTATCTGCAATAAAAGTGAATCATTAATAGGAACATTAATTATAGGTAAAGTATCTTCAGAAAGGACAACAACAATCTTTAAAGCTTTGACAATTAAAGTGATTTTCATAACAAAAGTAGTAATAAGGGTATTTAAGTAACATCTAGGGATAGTACAAGTTAATAAATAGATGACTTCAATATTTTCTATATGATAAGGACTGATAGATGATGAGTGGTTTTTAAAGATAGTAACTAAGAGTTATAAGAAAAATAGAGTAAAGTAGAGATTAAAAATTAATTCAAAATATAATTTTCATTGAATAAGATGCTTACCTTAGGCTTACTTCTTAGCCTAATGATTGAAGTTTCATCTTCTTCATATTCTTTAATTTTAGAAAGATGTTAGGTAAATTAGGATTGATTGCCATCGATGGTAGGGAAGTATTGAAAGGATGAGAAACTACATAAGAAAAACACATTAAAAATACAAAATAGAATAAAAGAAAGATTATCGAGTAAAATGAAACCAAGGTGTTCATACTTGCATCTTTATGTATAGGTCTTTTACTTGATCTTTTAGCTAGGCTTCTAGATATTTTTCTTTTATTTCCTTTATTGAGTGACTTTTCATTAGAGAATAATTTTTCTGACATTTCTTCTAGAAAAAGCTTTGAAAATGATATTCAAGGTCTTCTTATATAAAAGAAAAAAACCTTACTGTTTGCCCTATAATCTGGGTAAAATCCCTTACTTGAAAGTATCTGAAGTGATTCTTTTTTATTTCAATCATTTCTTCCACTCGTTTCAAGTTATTAAAAGTCATCTTATCTAGATAAACTTTTTTCATAACATAACATATTAAGAATAAAATGCACTAAATAAAACCATATTATGTAGATACAAAATAAGGGATATTATGTAGATACAAAATAAGGGTTGTATGACACTTAAGAATAATAATTGTTCTTTGAAATTAGGTAGGATTTTAGCAGGATTTCTCCTTTATATAAGGAGTCTTGGGTAATATTTAATTTTAGTAGGATTTCACTTATGCCTCAACCCATCATAACATTCCATATATATTACCCTTCATCATAAAAGGCCTTTACATAAAGACTCTAGATAATTGAATGATGTTAAGTATCTTTTAATATTTTTATTTTTCATTAAATCTTTGTTGCATCTTATCTAACCAATTAATACAATCTACAAAAGTAATGTCAGACCACATTTGGATAAACTTTTTACATATATTCAGGTTTATATGATTATCTTGAAAATGAGATATTACTTTATATATATAAACTATGAGGATCAAATTTTTTAAAAAAGAAAAAAAATGAAAAAAAAGGAGTATATTCATTGTTCATATGAATAGTAAAGAAGTCGGGAAAAAAAATCTCATTTCTTTAATATATATATATATATATATATTTTATAGTTTTTAGCTCATATTTTTAAATATTAGTTTGTTTTTAATTGTTTTTTTATAATGTTTCAAAACAATTATTATAATTTATCTTTATTTTTTAAATATATTCACATCATTAATACATTTTCTACTATATTCCAAATTAACTGGAAATTCTCAAGTAATAAAACAGGAAATACCATTAGAAAAAGAGAGAAGGAAACCTTTTTATTTATTTATTTATTTATTTATTTATTATTATTATAATAGTTATAGAAAATACTAAAAGGTGCCGTCATTTTGTTGTATATTAGTATTGTCCACCATTTCATATCTTGTTATAGTTTTTTAATTTTTAATTTTAGTTCTTAATTTTTTTTATTATATATATACATATATTTTTTAATTTATTCTTAATATTTTTATGTAACTAAAATAACAATTATTGCTAAATAAAAAAAATTAAAACACAAATTAGCAATATAAGTATCTAATTGGGACTGTGGCTCAAATAAAAATAGTTAATTTATTTTTGTTTAAAATTAATTTTTTAATATTTTGATATAATAATATCAAAAATAAATTTTAAAAAATTAAAAAAATATTATTTTAAGGAAAAAAAGCAATTCTTATAACTATATATTTATTAAAATTTTGTTCTTTTTTTATATATATTTTTAATTATTTTAATATATTTATATTAAAAATAAATTTTAAAAAATAAAAAATATTATTTTAATAAACTCTACACGCTTTGAAAAACAAACACGATGAAATTGTGAAATAGGCACTACAAAACAGAAACCTCCATTGAAACAAATTAAAGACTGGTCTGTCATTTTTCTCGATCCCTCCATCTCTCTGCATCTCTTCTCAAAAGCCTCCCTTCAATGAGGCCCATAGGAGAGACATTGAGAGACACTTCAGCACTCATAAGACAGAGGCCGGCCCCAAGAAATTGAGTTTTTTTGCTTGAAATCGCGAAGAGAGTCACGTTAGAGAGAGAAAGATCTATAATTGCCACCAAGTCCAGTTCTTGTGTCGATTGATTAACAAAAAGGTAACAAATTTATTATTTTTTATTAAAACCCAATTTGGAGGCTACCTGTTTGTTGTTGTTATTTCTCTATCACTGCTAGAATTTATGTTGGGCTGTCACTTTAGAAAAATATCCCACACAGTTGTCCACTCTCTTATACCTAACGGAAAAGAAAGGAAGAGAAGAAAATCATGTTTTACTTTGAGTGTAAATTTATCTTTATTGCCTTGTTGAAAGAGATTTGCCATTTGGGTTTTTTTTTAGATCTTAAATTGTGATGGGTTTATAGTGAATTGTGTTGCAGAGTTGGTTTTTGAGGCTGAGATATGCATTTATAGAGACCCTTTTGAGGGGATTTGATTTTGCCATGGAGAACCGAAAGTGGGCTTTTTGTTGTTTGGGAGAATGTGGATAATGTGGAGGCATCTGGCTTGACTCCGTGTGCTTAAAGTTGGTGTAGAGAAAGAGGTTTTTTGTTTTTGCATAGAAATGGCTGATGCAGCTGGGTTAATGGAGGCTGCTGGGGCTAGATTTAGTTCACTGGAGTTGATCGGTAGAGGATCATTCGGTGATGTTTATAAAGCGTAAGTGTTCATTTCTTGTTTAGTGTCACGTGGTTTAAAAAAATTGTATCTAGTGTCGGTTACCTCTGTATTGGGGGAATACTTGCAAGTAAGATTATCCTTTGTTCTGTACTTCTGGAAATAGCGTGTTTCAATATGATAAAAGGTTTACGATAATTACATAGTGGCTTTATAAAGTGGATCATTTTTATGCTTGCAGCAACTAGATAGCAATTATCATGATTATAATAGTTTGAAACTCAATGCATTTCGAAGGGCATGACTCGTTAGAAATTTGTACAATGCAACTGTAGATTGTGTGGGAACACAAGTTGGCAATTCTGCAGTTGTTTAACCACATTGGAGCATTAAGGTGGTGGGAACCTATTACACCAGGGAAATTCTAGCTCATACTCTGGCATTGTCAAAATCACCTATGGAAATGAACCAAAAAAGTGTATTGAACACAAAACTCTCTAAAGGATTAAGTTATTTTCATAAATGGTTTCTCACAACAAGACACACTAAGTTATCATTAGGTATAATGGAAACTACAGAAATTAAGATGATAAATTAAATTCTCAAGTCCTTGCTGACAACAGGAACAATGGATTCTTACATCAAGGTGTTATGGAACATGATCTGTAGAAGAAATAAAATTCCATTTCGTTTGATCCTGTTATTCAGATTTAGCTGAATTATTAAAGAATTTTGCAATGAATCTGTTCTCTGTTTGGGTCATTTTACATCTTCTTAAGTATGCTTAGTTATGGCATAGAAATTCCTTTACATGATCAAAGTATTGCGCTATCATAAACTAAAACACATTGTTGTTCCTGAAATACATCCATACTTGTGTTATGTCAGAGTTGTATGAATCTTTATCCTTTAGTGGCCATTATTGCATGCTATTTTTATATCCAAAATGAAGCTTTGCCAATTGAATAACCATCTAAAGAGTGTACATGATGTAATCATGGCTGCTGATGCCTTTCTAATTTGCAGGTTTGATAAGGAGCTTAACAAAGAAGTTGCCATCAAAGTTATTGATTTGGAAGAATCGTAAGTACACAGCGATGATTATTTTTCCTTTTAAATTCTGCTCTCTGCTATCAAAATAAAAAATTAATCATATTTGATTTCCAGTCTTTGCCCCAGAGGTTTCTCTCTGTGTGCATGTAAAAAAAATATTTTCCTGGCCTGAGAGAAACTGAAGGGCGCATCAGTTTCCCATTATTCTCTAATTCATGATTGTTCTGTAACTATACTGAAGAGATGTACTTCAATGAACTTGACCAATTCCTCCCAAGTAAGTTCTGGGTTTTAAACCATTTGAACCTCGATTCACTGTGTTATAAGCAACCATAGACTATGGGTTTGTTTTTGCAAGTAGATCCAAGGTGGTTGTTAACCATGTGCTGATATTAGTGCCACTATTGCTGATATCAATGGTTGGGGAAACTAACACATCTATGATATCAATTGAAATTGAAGGGTTTTTTCAATTTCCCATGTACCATGAAAGGAGACTAGTATTAGCAATAATATTTACAGATAAAAAAAAAGAGAAGATATTTGTGAATCAACAATGAAACATGCTCTGGTATCTGGCTATCTGCAGTTTTTTTACTACATCTATGACATGCCTTGAGTTAGAAGCTTTTTGTATTGCAAACAGACTGTTATTTTATATATATTTTTCCTCCAAAAATAATTTTAGCATGCAAGCTTTGTAAACAGTATGACACAGCTCTCTATTTTCTAAATCTTGCTTTATTTTGTCTTCTGCAGTGAGGATGAAATTGAAGACATTCAAAAGGTATTACCTTTTATTCAGGGTAATCCATTTCTTATATGTAATGATTTTCTTCCTCATGCATCAACTTTTCTTGCTAGGAAATTTCTGTTTTGCAACAGTGCCGATCTCCATATATCACTGAGTACTATGGATCCTATCTTCACCAGACAAAACTATGGATAATTATGGAGTACATGGCTGGTGGATCTGTTGCTGACCTAGTAGGTTACTTCATTGTTTATTTCCGTGCTGCATGAAACTAGTAATTTTTTCTTTGAAAGATTCCCAATAATGCTTGTTTGCAATGTTGAAGCAGTAATAGTCCAATATTATTCATTTATAACTAACCACATAATTTCCTAGATAATGATTATTCTTGAAATGCTAATGCAATTTTTTATTCTTGCAGCTGCAATCAGGTCCTCCACTGGATGAAATGTCAATTGCTTGCATTTTACGAGACTTGCTTCATGCTATTGAATATTTACACAACGAACAAAAAATTCACAGAGATATTAAAGGTTTTGCAAAATATTTATTCTTGCTTTTAAGTTGTTTCCTTCATGTTAATTTCATTTACTTCAATGCTTGCTTGAAATTGCTTGTCTACTGACATCCTTTGCACTAAATTTTGGCAGCTGCAAACATTTTGTTGAGCGAGAATGGTGATGTTAAGGTATGTCCTTTTTGCTTGAATAGGCTTATAAAGTCCCCTTGATTATCTGTGAAGTGCGGTGAATTAGAAGAAGATATGTATAAATATTGGTAGATTTACAGAATTTGCTTTTTACCTTTTAGTATTCCAAGTTACCATGGTGGCCTTGTGACAGGTTGCAGATTTTGGTGTTTCTGCTCAATTAACAAGTACTATATCTAGGAGAAAGGTACTACACCTTATTCACTAAGCTTTGTTTTTCAACTAGCAAAGAGTGTGTTGCTTACTGGAATATGCCTTGTGGATTTTCTGTTTACCATTTATTGCCAGGTCTCCATTTTAGGACCCATTCCTTGCTAAAGTAGTATGCACATAATTGCCACTGCAAAATAGTGATACAGAGGAAACTATTTTTGGCTTTCATAGAAAATGATAATAGATAATAATTCATTTGTCAAATTAAAACAATTGGAATCTATGTTCAAACTCATAGAAAATGAAAAAAGACGAAGAAATAATTGAATGAAATCCTTTTTTTGTTAAAAAAATAAAGTGACGTTTCTATTGCCTTCTTTGGTGGCCTTCTATTTTAGAACGAGGTAGTAACAATTTAGAAGATGGAGACATCATCATTGTTTCCTGTTTGAATGAGTGGTGTGGTTTCCCTTCTGGTTGTTATTCCAAGTTTTATCTGCAATGGGCATTTTGGGCCACAGACCTGTTGACTGTCTTTTTGATTTTCAAATTTTGTAATTCAAGATGCTATCAGTTTTTGGATGACAGGAATTCATCTTCTGCAGATATTTTATCATTAACCATTTCTTTTCCCATTATTCAATTCAAGTTAGCAGCACTCTTTGGATGACTGGAACTGACTATCTTCTTTCTCATTTAATAATTTTTTGCTTTGTGTTGGCATTCAATTATGAGTGAAAAATTTGTTAAGCAGTGTGCTAATTTGGTTAACAAATACAGACTTTTGTAGGAACACCATTCTGGATGGCTCCGGAGGTGATTCAGAATTCAGAAGGATATGATGCGAAGGTGTTTTTAAAGCAGTTTTAGCCCTTTTTTTGTGATTTGTTTTGCTGGTGTTGTACATGAATCCTGTTTCTCACTGTCTCTCTCTCAACATTTGAGTTTGGCCATGCTGAAGCCCTTGCTTGATGCAGGCAGACATTTGGTCTCTGGGGATAACTGCTATTGAGATGGCAAAAGGGGAACCTCCACTTGCCGATCTTCACCCTATGAGGGTTCTCTTTATCATACCTCGAGATAATCCACCACAGGTTTTGCCGCATTTTTTAATGTCAAACTGGTCATTTTGAGATCCTATAAAGATCAAATGTATATTTAACAGATGGTAGTATTATTCTCAACATTTTGTGTTTCTTGTGCAGCTTGATGAGCACTTTTCCCGTCCTATGAAAGATTTTGTCTCGTCTTGTTTAAAGAAAGTTCCTGACGAGGCAAGTATTTATTCCCTCTGCATTTTTTTTCCCTTTTTTTTTTGGGAGTATTGGAGATATGATGGTTTTTCTATGATCAGTGTACTTAGCTATTTAGGGCTAGGTTGAACTCAAGTCCAACTTGTCAATGAAATTTCATGACATGCTTGTTGCTTCAAGTTCCCTTATTTTGACACACATGCAATCAATGCACGCATGCTTGCATGAGCAAACAAACATACATTTAGAGAGTGAATCTTGTTCTCTTTGAGTTGTGTAGTGACCCGTGAGGCACAAATATGAAAATGAAAGCCATTTAGTTTTTCCCTGTTTATGCATTTCTTTGAAAGTGGGGTCCATTTATTAAATGAAGAAGCTCTATCAATGTAGCACGCTAGATGGTATAAACAAATCTAGTAACCATACAGTAATTTTAAATAAATGTATCCATGTGGCCTAGTAGAACCTCTGATACTAGTCCCCATAACTGTAACCTTGGAAAGATGAAATTTGGAGTTTGGATTTGTACTTGATTTGGATTTTTGTACTTCATTTATAGCATTGTTCTTAAGAATGAGGTCAGTTTTATTCTATTTTTGGATGTTGAATGATCGAGAAAGAAAATTTGGCTGTGTTCTAAATTAACTAATAAGAGCCGCAAAATTTACAACTAAATTTCATAGCTTATGGTCCACTTATTTCATGAGACAGGGAAGTTAAAACAAGGGGAGGAGACAGTGGGGCTCTTTTGTGAATGCAGCATGTTTCCTCAAATTCATTTATCAGAAAAAAATGAATATTGCAGATATAGTGCTTGCAGTTCAGTTGTTTATTGAGTTTTTGAATCTAATTCGTTGATGTGATCCTGTAAATTGCTTTGTTGGGTTTGTGCTCATATTTTGAGTGGAGATCCTTTGTTCCACTCAGTGATTTGTTTGAGTGAAGATTTTCTCACCTGCCATCAGAATTTATGCTCCTTGAGGACTGAAAAAGCGAGTTTGTGAGAACACTGAACCAAATTGACTCATCATTGCATCTCTATCATCTCTAATTGCAGCATTCCTTTCAAAATTATGCTTAATTAGGGGGGTCACAATTTATTTTTTTCTTTGTTTTCATGGCTCTTGCTGCCTGTTTAGCTGCTCCTTGTTTTTTTGGTGATTACAATGTACCAGTCAACTGTTCTCCTACCTGTTTCATTCCATATGATTAGGAGAAGAATTTTGACCATTGTAAATGTTGTTGAAAAGGATCATGTTTTCACAGCTTTATGCAACCAAAGCCTTGTAGGGGTAGAATTTCATCCATCAATCAGATAGTCAGCTGAATTATGCTGAATATGAATCATTTCAAAAGTGATTGGGACAGTTTAATTTCCATGTGGCTTTATTCAACACAATTTTTCTCTGATATAATATTCAACATGCTGTAGACAGATTTGTTAGTGTGGACTACCTGGGGTGCCAGGAACTATTTGACTGAAATGGTTATAAGAATTCTTTTGGCCAATTTGATTAAATACCCAGCATAAGCGCTCCGATCAAAACTCTGGTTGTCTGGGAAGTTTTTCTTTATCATGCCATACAGGATTTTTGGATGAAAAATTATGGGTTTGTGCAGTCATACCATTTAGAATTTAGCTAAATTTTGGTGGTTGATGTGCATGGTATGTTTTTGGATGAATCATAGTCCATTCTGTCCTATGACAAGATTTTCTTAGAATCATAATCCACCTGGATGGGTATGAGGATCTGCAAATAAGAATCCTTCCATGATGTCAGATTTTCCAAAGGAATGTTAACTGACTAGAAAGTAGAAATTTATGCCACCTACATGCTGCTCTTCTGTTCTGAGACCTTTTTTTATTTTGACACATCGGTGAAGTATCTATTAGCACTAGTAGATGCTTTTTGTTTGGTGTCCGTGCACTAAATTACCTTGAGATATATAAGGATTGGTTTGCTTGCTTTGTACCCCAACCCATTGAGATGAGTTTTGCTTTTGTTTCTTAATTTTATTAGCATAAAAAGCCTTACTCAATACTCTAATAAATTTGAGAGTTTTGGAAGCAATTTGATGCTATGTTGTGATTAAGATTCTTGTCTTTCATTTTTCCTTTGAAGCTGATGCTTGGCTTTCTTGATGTAGCATGAATTTTATCTTGTCTCACTGTTTCTTTTTTCCTTTTTTAATCCATGTTTCTGATACACTTTAGTTGATATGGTAATGTGAATTTAATATTTCTGTTGTTGGCTGAACCTTTATTTGCTTTCTTGTATTTTGAATTTCCTTTTATTAAATTTCAGAGGCCAAATGCTAAGGATCTTCTTAAGCACCGGTTTATTAGAAATGCTAGAAAGAGCCCAAGGCTTCTGGAAAGAATAAGGTGTGATATTTTGCTTTTGTCCATTACACTCCCACTAAAACTAATTTGGTTTCCAAAGTTTTTCCTTTTTCCTTCTTCTCTCTCCCTGTTTTTTTTTTTTTATATATTTTTTTTCCCTTTACATCGCTATTATAGATATTGAGATGGTGTCCCATTGGTTATATGAGGTTTCACAAGGGATCTTGAAACGTTATTAATCTTTTCTCGGGCATTGTTTCTTGTAACAGTTCGTGATGTGTTTTTTTTTTTTTAATACTGAAAAATGCTAAACAGGATACAACTTTGTTACATGAGTTAGCATAATAATTACATTCTTGTTTTCATCCTGATAGAGAGCGTCCGAAGTACCAAATAAAGGATTCAGAAACCCCCAGCAATGGCCGTAAAGGAATAGGGGAGGGTTCTGATACCGTGAAGGTGGCAAGAGACATAAAGGCTGATGGAACTGTTCGAATCAGGTTGATTTCATTTGTTTATTATTTGTTGTCTTCATAGTGCGTGTTTTTATTCTAATGGACTGGTTTAATTTGCAGTGGTCAGGGAAAACCCTTCAAAAATGCTGGATGGGACTTCAGCATTGGTGGATCACAGACTACAGGAACTGTTAGAAGTGCTGCAAGGCCACCTCAGGTTAGAGAAAAGAAAACAGATATTTCATACAATAAGGATACCCAAAGAAGAGCTTCAGAGAGTGGTAACCATTTGTTATCTGCATCTGGAAATGCACTTCAGGAATCACTAGATTTATCCTTTGGTAAAGATGCTAGGGATCCATATCACGATGATCGTCAAAATAACTCACTTGATGATGTAAGTTTCTCTCTCTTATCATAAATTATATCAAGAGTGAAATTTTCACCTGTGTTTTGTGGGCTGAGAATGAAGATATGGTTTTCTAAATCTTTTTTTTTGTAAAAAAAAGTCAATGAAGAAATCAGTAATATTCAAATACTAGCGGCTAACATCAACATGATTGGGAAATTGATATGCCTAAGCACAAGGCATGGCATTCTTCTGGAATGTTTCCACAAGCCACTCACGCTGTAATTTAATAGAAGTAATGCCTACATGTTTTTGTTCCAATCTACTGCTGACTGGGTAGGAATTTAACAGGGTGCTTAATTGCTTGGCAATTATAGCCACAGAAATTCAACTACCTGGAATTCTCTAAATCAAACTTCTAATGTTGGCTGAAGTGCTCACTTTCCAGGATGATTTGTCCGTGAGTGGATCAGGAACTGTTGTCATCCATACTCCTAAAGGATCTCAGTCTTCTGCCATATTTCGAGATCAAAGCAATGCGGTATGATTTCTGTCAATGTGTTTGGAAATTGAGTTGTATGATGTGTATTTGCTTTCCCTGTGCAACCCTTTTATTTTATCAGATTTTTATATTTTGTGCAGTCTAGTAGTTCATTTGCTTCTTTTGAAGATGCTTCTACCAGTGGAACAGTTGTTTTCTATGGCCAACATGATGAATCTGATTCTCCTCGGACTCCTAAATCCAGATTAGGAATGCAAGAGAGAACTTCACATGCCTCACTAGAAGACAGTGCTCTAAATCTCGCTGAGGTTATCGCAGTTGTTTTATTTTGAATTGCTAATTTCATTAGGCAGCTTTTAATTATCGCCCATTAATCATCAGATCCTTCTGAACTGGTCTTGAATTGTTATTTAGTGTTTTTCTACTGTACTCACTGTCATGCCTGAATCAATCTTAGAACTTCCCATGTTGCTTGCTTTTGTTTTGTTTTGTTTTATTTTCTCATATAAAATTGGATTGTCTGCCCCAACCTGTCTCGAAGATTTTGTCGCTGGATCTTTCCTCAAGCTTTTGCTCAAATCATGTTTTTGTTTTTCATTTTTGACAGATTCTTGACCTTTCCTATTTTTGACCGTCAGAATCTCCACATGAACATGAAACTGTCAGAAGAAGGAAAGGTCAAGAATCGGAAAAAAAAATGA
>Ga0325404_1001187_pt1 | contig 27583 bp, 20 predicted proteins | sample PopdelMetagenome_18_FD_205664 | JGI IMG/M metagenome (GOLD analysis project Ga0325404, IMG submission 205664) | Populus deltoides microbial communities from Bellville, Georgia, United States - Xylem-Control-R1 | ecosystem: Host-associated > Plants > Phyllosphere > Stem > Wood/Secondary xylem...
GACAGGGTCGGCTATCATGTATCAAATAATTAACCAAGTTCTTTCCTTCAAGGCAAGCGTACTCCCAGCTAGACTCTCCTCTACCAAGAACTAAAACAAGCGGCCACCAACATTAACACTAGTTCAATATTTCATTCATTTAGGAAGAGTTTTTATGAATTTGATCGTCACATTGTTCTTATAAATCAACATGATTTCGATCCTTCCACCCTGCAGTTCTCTTATTCATAAGATAATAATCCATAAAAAAATTATTTATTTATTTATTATCCTTTATCCAGTAGTGGGTCTCCCAGATGCTTTCTAAGTCTGCTTTATTTAAGTAGCAACTCATCATTGCTTGATTGGGAGCAGCCATCAGGATAGCCACCGGTCAAAGGATCGAAAATCAATACTGTATAAAAATCCATCCAAGACTTCAATAGATAAAAAAATCACTTTAAAATTATTCTAAAAACAAATTTATTTTTTTATGTCTGTTTTTTATTTATTTAACCAAAACGCTTAATTACTTTTGTATCTGTCTTTTCTGGGAGGAATTCACTGAGAACCGTCCCATAGTGTTGCGTAAAACCAGATGAACTTGACATTAAAAAAAAAAAACAAAATAGTAATTGTAATACTCTCTATAAAAATCACAAGGCACCTTGATAAGATATGCTCCAATGTCTTCGTCGGGAACAGAAAGGCCCTACTTCCACTCGCATGATGGGCTTAAATTTTACGGACCTCAGTGGCCAGGAGCCAGGAGTAGTTTGAGTGGGCCTATTCCTTGGAAATGGGCCTGATACAGTCTCTTACCTAAAGCCATAGTTGGTTGATACGAATGTTTTTCCAGATATGAAATTTCAGAAGCTACTGGTTCTTTTAGTCTGTTTGTTTGCTGGAAAATGATATTTTTATGAAAAATAAATTTTGAAAAAAATAAATTTTAAAAAAATATTTTTCGATGTTTGATAGTGTAATGGAAAATAAATTGAAAAATACTTTATAGTGTTTGCTTATATTATGAAAAATGAGCTGGAGAATAACTTATTAATGTTTTATTTTTTTCAAGTTTATTAAAATAATGAGGAACAAATCTTACAAATTAAAAAATTGAATGAGAATGAAATTGAAAAACAATATAATTTTATAAATTATCTCAGATAAAATAAATAATAATCAAAATAATAGAGATCAAATAAAAAATATAAAAATTGAAAGATGAAAAAATTAAAATAATAATAATTAACACTTCATAAATTATTTCAAATAAAATAAGTAACAATCAAAAGAACGAGGACCAAATTTGATAGATAAAAAATTTCAATAAAAAATAATAAGGAAAAAACAAATAGCAATTATAAAAATAAAGACCAAAGTTAATATAAAAATTAATTTTTAAAAGATGAAATTAAAAAATAAATATTCAAAACAAAATATATATAGCAATCAAAAGTTTGAGAATCAAATTTGATATAATCAGCAAATAATGAAATTTCTAAAATTTTCACAATTTCCGAAAAGTGTTTTCTGTCCAGATTTTTCAGGAAAACACTTTCTTGAAAACCAAGTCAAATTTTTCCTTGACTGGAAAGTATTTTCCGTTGACCAACTTTTCTAATAGCAAACAAACATATGAGAGTTTGGAAAGTGGTTTCCCGAAAACCACTTTCCGAAAACACAAACACAGTCAAAAGAAAAAATATTTTCCTGAAAATCAAGTCAAATTTTTCTTTGACTGGAAAGTATTTTCCGTTAGTCACATTTTTTAAAAGCAAATAAACACATAAAAATTTAAAAAATAATTTTTCAAAAACTATTTTTCAAAAATCAAACATGTCATATTCCTAGTGCTTCACAAGTTATACATAAATTCACAATAAAAGCTAAGGATATTTCTGAATTCTTCCTTCACCCCATGTTCATTCCCTATAGGATACGGCGTTAACAAACAGTCCCTTAAATCCACAATAAAAGTCTATCTTCATTCCCTATTTGTAGTCGTATTTCGTTGCCAAATACCTCAATATTAAGAAATTAAGTTATATACTTCCATTCTATAGGTACTTCATTCTTAGTTACCAACCATCACCCATAGTTTTAAATCATAGATCATGAATACATTATATCATAATTATTTTAACGGGTTACCTTCAAATTAAATTTTTTTTTTAAATTTTGATATATTATTATTAAAAATAAATTAAAAAAAATAATAAATATTTTAATATATTTTTAAATAAAAAATTTTTAAAAAAACACCCAGACACTCATCCATGATCTCAGGAACTCGTAATTTTTTAACGTCAGACCCGAACGTGAACAGATAAGAACGAAACCATGTACTCCAGCCCCCACCTCATCCAATCACACGGTAGAGACGAAAACACGTAGGAATCCACATAATTGACTGGCTGCACTTGACAACACGCTCCTCGAATATTCTACACCAGTCGATGCGAATAAAACATTAAGATCCTCCTCGGCTCCTCCTCTACCTGATAAAGAGATTTCCTCTCTATTTTTATTGTCCACCCTAAAAATAATTTTTAGCTCTTTTATATAAATCTACCTCAAGTAAATTAATGGATAAATCCTTAATCAGTTCAAATCCGTCGCCGTCTCGGTTACTAATCTTGGTTCAATTTATATCTGCCCAGCTTTTATTTTCACAAAGATCTCTTATTATTTTTCAGATTTTTAGTAGATTTTGTTTCATTTATCAACCCTCACTCAATTAGGTTTATTAAATTTCACCGCCGCCGGCGATGGGGAAGCGTATGTTCTTCCTCTCTCTCTCTCTCTCTCTCTCGCTCTTCTATTGTTGAATTCAATTTTTGACTTGTCTAATTAGGGTTTTTCCTGGTCAATTACTGAATTATTATTATTATGAGATGGAAAAACTTAGGGTTTGGATTATGTTAATTTGTGCAGGTAATAATCAGCGGAAAAATAAAGCGATGTTGGATAGTGATGATGAAAATAGTAGCGTGAGTTCATCGTCGACTGCCCGTTCGGATCTTATGTCGGTGTCGGGGACCGACGAGGTTCAAGTTGATAAAGATAGTTTACTAGAACAAGCTCTAGATGCTCTGTATGAGAAGAGGTTTGTGTTGGTGTTGTGCTTCGGTTTTGAAATTTAGGTTTTGGGTGGTTTGTGTTTGTGATTATTGTAGTTTCTTTGTTTTGCGTTGAACTTGAGCTGAATTGGTGGTGTTGGTGTTGTTTTGTGGATGAAGGGGTTCGACAAGAGAGAAAGCTCTGGCAGCGATTATTGATGCTTTTAATACCAACTTGCAGCATCAATTTGTTGAGAAGAAGTAAGCACTGGCTAAGAGATAGTTGTAATGTGCAGTGGGTTGTTGTTGGTTACCTAGTTTGATTGATTTGGTTTATGTTGTGGTGGGTTTGTGCTGTAATGTGAAGATATTAGTCATGGTTGTTCATCCCGAGGCTCTTACATGTATTTTGTTTTGTTTGTTTCTTCAGATTTGCTACTTTACTACACCTGTGTCTTAATTCCATTAAAAAGGGCTCTAGCAAAGAGATATCTCTAGCATGTCATGCCATCGGTTAGTGTCGAGCCCATCTTGTCATCTCTTGTCCTTTACCTGTATTTTCAACTTTTATTAGTGTAGTACGTTGTTTTTGTAGGATTATTGGCTCTGACTGTTGGTTCTGGGGATAATGCACATGAAATATTGGAAGAATCAGTTATTCCTATTTCCCAAGCTCTTAAATCTCAGTCTGATTCCTTGAAGACTGTATCGGTATGAATGATTTGCTAAATCTTTGAGAGTTTAATTGTTCTCCAGTTTCCACTAATTGTTGTGACGTCGAATCTCGTCTGTTTTCTGCTGGGTGGTCATTTTCAGTTAGTGGACTGTTTGGCTATTGTGACGTTTGTTGGTGCAACTAAGACCGAGGAAACTGAACGATCAATGCAAATCATGTGGCAATTGCTTCATCCTAAACTAGGTTCTAATGTATGCATCTGTTTTTATTCTTTGCTTTCATGTATCAGTGATATTAATGATGTTATCATCTATCCTTTAATTACTTGATTTCAAGACCTCAACCCATGCAGTAACAGTCCAATGCTGTAGTTATTGGTTATGTTCTACCAACAAATAAATTTTGCTATTTCACTTTCAGGTAGTTGCTGTCAAACTCCCTGCAGTTGTAATAACAGCAGTGGTGTCTGCTTGGGCATTTATCTTGACTACCATGGATGGATGCTCCCTTAACTCCAAAGATTGGCAAGAGTAAGTGAACTTTTGATTTGATTTTCCACTTCGTTTTCTATACTTGTCTTCTTTTATATGATAATCAGCGTGAAGTGCGCTGAAATTGATCAGATTGTCATTTAACTTATCCATCCCCAGTCCATTTGCACAGTCCATGATGAAGGAGTTGGTAAATAGTTAGTCTTGTCTAGACAGTTGTCTGTTCCCATGTCATGGTTTTCTTGCACGGGGAAGTAAAACTTCAATAAAGATCATTACTTTCATTGATGCAGGTACATTTCTTATTTCTCTACTCTGCTAGATAAGGATGACAGATCTGTACGCATTGCTTCCGGTGAAGCTCTAGCTTCAATTTTTGAGACAGGAAGTATTGAAAAGTTTGCTACTGAAAATAAGACTACCCCAGATGGCTCAGTTCCAGAAGGAAATAAATCTCGTGAAGGATATACACATATACTAGGACTGAAATCAAAAATCCTAAATCAAGTTAGGAGCCTGTCTGCCGAGGCTGGTGGAAAAGGTTCCGCTAAGAAGGATCTTAACAGCCAGAGGAACTTGTTCAAGGATGTTTTGGAGTTCCTGGAGGTATTAATTCATTCCTGTCCTGCCGAGTCTTTCTGTTTGCATGTGCTTCTGTTCTGATGTTAAGTTTTTATGTTACCAGGATGGCTACGCTCCTGATATCTCAATGAAGATTGGAGGAGATTCGTTACAAACATCAACATGGTCTGAGCTTATAAAGGTTTCTTTCTCTTTGATCATTATTTTTCTTTCTGGTCATGTTTGTGGTTTGTGTTTTAAGATTTTCAAGCTCTCTGATTCGAGTTCTTTTAACAGTTGAACTTCATGAAGCATTTTCTTGGTGGTGGGTTTATTAAGCACATGCAGGTTGGTTTTCTTGGTCCTGCTTTTGTCTGTCCTTCTTGCTTCTTATGCGATGCTTTACTTTTTTTGTTGGTGTCAATTGCTTTTTAATACCATAAACAAGTGATTTTGTTTAAATAGGACAATGAATTCCTTCAAGTTGTTTTTGGGTTCACGCCCAAGAGAAAGCATCTCCTAGGTGTCGAACATCAAATGTCAAGCGGTGAAAAGGTCAGTTATGCTCTTCTCCAACTTGGCCTTCTATGACAGTCTTCAATCTGGAATTATTTATTTGTCCTAAAATTGTGAGATTTTCTTGTGCCTGCACCATCCAAACTTTTCTTTGTCTCAAGTGTCAATACAGCACGTGTGTTCTGATACTTTGGATATTTGCCTAGGTAAACTAGCTGATCTCTTTAGATTGAAGTTAAGTTTGGTTAGTGATGTGCTAAACCTTGGTAATGGTTTAAACTAAACTTCCTTTATATAGTAATGATAATGATTGGTTGTTAATGGATTCATGTACTTTTTTGTTCATATTTAAGATCTGCATTCTCTCATTGCTGCCAATATAGCAATCTCCGTCTCCAGTCTTGAAAAATTCTCCCCTTCCAAATCTCTCAAATTGAGGCACTGTTCAGCACGCCTGAAACACAAACTATTCCTGAGAAAATCATGGCGAGGAAAACAAGGGCTGTAAAATTGAGACATTTACTTTTATTGATGACCTCTCTTTTAGTGTCTTAGTTTTGTTTTAAGATACTGATAAGATGCATTCCTTGTTACAGAGGATGTTCCGGTCGCCAAACTCAATACAAAATAAAGCCAGGACCCAGTTTCTGAACAAGCAGCGGATGCTATCTAAGGTTGGTTCTTCTTCATTCAGTATAGTTATTGCGTGTACTTTTCTGGTCACCACTGCTCCTTTTGATGTGAGGAACATTTCAAAAACTAATGCTCCTGTGCGCTTTATTCTATACTATCTTCTGTTCTCTGGGCATTTACTTTTACCTGTCCCTTTTTTCTGTTGCAAAAAACATTTTTCTGGGCTTTATACACTTTATATTTTTTTGCGTTGACATTATTAGTTGCTTTTGCGTTACCAAAGTTGTTGACCTGTACACTTCCCTGGATTATCCAGGATAGAAACGTTGGGCACTTTGCTGTTGGCATGGGCGATGAAGATATGTGAGGAATCCAGTCTAGCTGTTAGACGTTGTAGGATGAACATCCTCTGGAATAATTTAGCAGATTGTAGGGTTAATGTTACCGTCATTTTTTATGAATTTGGGAACAGGGAAATGGATTTTGTGGGAAGGCTATGCTTTTGACGACATACACAGATTATTGGTATCCCAAGTCAACTGATCAGATCATTCATTTTATTTGTAGTTGTACTTGTAATAACTGGTTGTAATTACTGAATGTGATTTGAATACCAAGTTTAATGATTCGGAAGATCAAGATTTTAAGAAAGGTTTGATGTGATAGAACTTAGTTGAACTCGTATTCGTCGAGCGGGCAACAAAAGATATTCCATAGATTTAGAGAGAGCACGAAGGCAAGCATGAAACTCGAATGTATCTCAATAGTATGATTTTCATGCCGTTCTGCATCTAGTGGTCAAGTGGGACCATAATTTTTTATTCTTTTGGGAGTGACGGAGTCTCAAGCATTTGGTCGGAGGTGGTAGCATTTGGTATAAAAAAACGAGTACCTAAATTTTTCTCTTTCTGTTTGGTTGTGGAGAATAAAACAGAACAAAAAAAAAAAAAATATGAATGTGTGCTTATAGTCGGTAGACTGGAATTTGACCTGAACAAGGTCTTAGGGTTGATATACATGGATTGAGTTAATGAATATGATCTAATATCTATTTTGAAAAATATAATATAAATATATTAAAACTTTGTTACTTACAATGCATGTGTAACAGTTTTGACATTTTCGCATGACGGGACATTAATGTTTTAGGTATGATATATTATGCATAGCCTATCTTTTTTTAGTCCAATATCAAATCCAGCTCGAGCCGAACCAAATTTGTCAACTATATTTAAAATATGAATTTGAAAATTGTTCTTTTTTCTTCACTTGTATCTTCTTACCATCCCAAGTTTTTTTCATTGAATTATATATATATATATATATATATATATATATATATATATAAAACTATTCTGTATTTTAATTAAATAATTTTTTTAATAACATGATAGTATAGAAAATACAAAGTAAAAGGTTGCAAAAATGTAAGCTACGAACTCTTGATTTTTTTAAAATGTACAAAAATGTAAAGTTTATTTTATTGTATGTATCAGATAAATAAAAAAATAAAAAAATGATAAATTTAGTAAGGAAATTATTAAAATATAATAAATACTCTTGGAGTGGTGCCTAGTGCGCCTGGGCTTAACTTAAATCAGGCTCAATTATAATTTTAATAAATAATATGGACGACACTTGTAGTAATCAATCAGGTGACATATCGTTTATTGATCATTTCTTCACAATGGCGCCGGGATATTGTAGCTGATATTGATTTTAAAGATCTTCATTTCCTTATTTTTTTTCTACAATCCTCTAAAATTTATAAACACAAATCTAACCTCAAAACACATTCATAAATAATCAATACGAAATTCGAATTTATTATTTTTTTATTCAAATTGACATATCTTCTTTATTTCCAAAGGTGATGGTTTTAGCAATTGGAATTAAGGCCAAATTTCATTGAATGGGGAATTTCTCTCTTCCTCTCCCCTTTCATTTTCTTGATTATTTATAATTTTAAATTTATTGTTGACTTTTTTTTTTTGTTTAGCAAATGTAAAGGTTAAAAATATTCAAACAAAATCATTGACCAGGATTGTTAAATCAAGTCATGGTTTGAAATTTTAAAATATTCTTGATGAAAGTTTAAAATATTTTCATTAAATTTTCCAAGTCTCTGTCTCGAGTTTTCCCTACAAAAAAGAGGTACAAAGATTTCACTCATTCATGTCAATTGCTTCAACTCTGTCTCGAGTTTTTTTATTCAAACTGGACCGTAAAACCATAGAAAACAGGCACCAGGAAAGAGTGTCCCTGATATAAAATGCCACAAAAATGTTGACCACAGTCCAGGCCATGCAAACAGCAGCCCGACTATACAGCTGTATGAAGCTCTCAAACATTGTATATCTCACCATAAATTCATTTCTTTTTATACATCTTGTGTAAGCATGAACATCCCACGAGCACTTAGAAACCAGACAATCCAGAGAAGTGCTTACTCATGGCTCTATCCTTCCTGTAGTTATGATTACTTCCTCTTCCCCGACCTCTACCTCTATGGTTAGGAGTACTTTCTCTCCCTTGAATCTCAGAGCCATCAGACTGGTTGTCTTGGACATCATTTGACTCCCTCAGCCTTCCTCCTCCCTTACTTCCTCTGCCCCAGGGCCGACCCCTGTAATTCCCTGTATTCCCTCTCCCTTCCATCTCGGGTTCATCAGACTGGTCCCGATCCTTCTCTTGATACTCGGCCAACTTTTTAGTTGCACCTAGGGGAATATTACCACCACGTCCAAGACCATGAATTTGTTCTCCGTGTACTTCATTAATAAGAGAAGCTTCATTGGCATTTGCCACCGCGACTGAACCTGCAACCTTGTAACTATAGTTCTTTCCATCCTTTACATAATATTGCGGCTTTTTCCTGGAGCCCCATTTAGTATTAGGAGAGTTTTGAGCAGAGGTTTCAGTTTTGGTCCCTGATGATATCCCTGAATTAGAGTTTATTCTGTTACCTAATAGTTCATTCTCCTCCACCCCGGACTCGGCAACACTGAAACCCAGATCATCAAAGGAGTCGTCATACTCATCTTCGTATTCATACTGTGAAATTAGAGCAGCAATCCTTGCAGTATCCTTGTGATCTCTGGTGTCAGTGGTGTAGTGACCAGGGATGTCATTAGGCTTCCTGACAAACCTTCCAGTTGTAGATGATGACGAAACAGAGGGACCCTCAACTTGTCGCTGCTCCACTGGGACCACTGGATTAACAGAGTGCAGTGATGTTGTTGAAGGAAGTGTAGATTCAACTAACTTTCCTTTTCCTTTATCTTTCTTGCCCACAGTTGAAGCAGTTTTGGGCAGTGGCATTGTCTCCGATGAAGTATCCAAACACCTTAGATCTTCATGGAGGGTCCCCTCTAGTATCCTCTGAATGACCTCCTCTGGATTATGATTATAAGCTTCAAGACAAGCAGCTAGGAACCCTTTACCGTAGTCAGGAAAAAGGTCCTTTATTTGACTGATTTTGGACTCCATGATGGCAGCATCTTCACCCATCTGTACTTTGTTGCTCGCAGTGGCAGTTGGAAGAGCAGGTGACTCCTTAACGGTGCCTTTCAGATTAGAAGCTGTTATCCCAGATAAATATTGGAGCTGTTCATCATCCATGAAAATCCACCCTGCAGTAAGCAAGTTAAATATCAAAACCTAAACAATAGTGAGTTCCTCTACCAAAAACAGGTACCATCAAGAACCATTCATGGTTATGATGAGTACAAAATCTAAGCAGACGGTTATCCTAAAGGCTGAACCACATGTTATTCTACATTCAGGACATGACATCTAAATTTAGGTATAGTCATGTTGATAGCAACCCATTTATCCTCCCATGCCATGAAATCGGCAAAGTACATACTCACAAGGATGTGTAGCTTGGTATGATGTAAAGGCTGCACCACATTGATTCGTGGTTTCAGGACCCTTGAGATCCTCAACTGCAGCCCATTCACAGAAGGTGGCAATTGTAACATTCGCTTCCATTATAGAGCCAATGCCATCCTAAGTCTTGAGTGGGACACCAAGGACAAGGAGTAGTAAGAAATGCACTACATTAATGATAAGGAGCCAAATCTCTAGCTTGTTTCCGTTCTTTAATGTAGTTTTTTTCATCACCAATAATTCAATACATGGAGACTCACAAAATTTTTCATGATTCTCCACCAAATATTCTACATATTGAGTCCTATTTTTTTCCTTTCTTCGTGTTTTTTTCTATTAATTTCCAAAAAAATTAGACACCAAGTAATTGTGTCCTGGAAAAAGATAAATAACAGACATATCTACGTGTGAGCATAAAAAACCAAGCAAATACAATTCAAGCAAATGTATAAGTATAAATAGGAAGCCCTAGCACTTAAGCAAATCCCTTACCGGCATTTTGTAAACTCTGAAGCCTACTCATTATATGATGATTCCTATCAAGATTCTGAAGGAATGAAACCTTGCTCTGGTTTTCCTGAGCACCAAGGAGAACTCCATTGATCTCCCTAAAAGTCTGAATCAATATGTCTGTCCTTATGACGGGATCCTCTACTTTTGCAGGAAACATCTTTGTTACATGGGGAATGGGAAGGTGATCTTCAAAAACTCGATCACTTAAATAGCAAGTGTCCAACAATTTCCATCCAAATTTGGACAGCCTCATTGACAACATCTTTAAACTAACCGCAACATTGAATATCATTCTATCATCCCCTCCTGTCAAGATGACTTGAAAGCCTCGCTGCAAAGCTGGAATTAAAGTATCATGCAATCTTGCAAGGGTGATCAGCATTTCCTCATTCCCATGACTGCTTGGAGACAGGAAGTTAGCATGAGAGAAGAAAGAATTTCTTGCTATCATGATGAGAAGAGAAGGTATGGATCTAATAAAGTACCAGCAGGAGTACTACTACACTTGTGATCCACCAGCAGATTATTGTTGGCATACTAAAAACATTACATGAATAAAAAAGGAAAAACCAAGCCCCGTGTGATATACAACCACAAGTCTTTGTGATGAAAGAAGCTCCTGGCTCTTCTAATAAATAAACTGAACAATGCAAGGTTTAAATAGGTACCTCATTTCAACAGGGCACGAGAAGAACACAGCTGCTGATTCATATGCTGTAACAAAAGCATCCATGGAGACAATTGCATCATTTATAAAGTCCATCACCTGAAAAGGGAACCAAAAATGATAATATAACACTTGATCCACCTTAACACCAGAAAAGGACAGAAATGTAATTACATTATGACTCCATCACAGTAGGAATCAATTTGTGACAGTATGGAATTAATGTTTCAGCCAATTATCTTATACAATGTCAATTTCAGTCTTCTTCCATGGAAATCTTTCAAGTTGGAAGGGGACAAGACCCTGTAATTTGAAGCAAAAAACACTTGTTCTCTTTTTAATGAAATATGTGAAATGAAAACATGCCATTCTCTTGCAAGTCAAGGAAAAAAAGCAGTAGTTAAGCAAGGAAAAAAAATTCACTGTGTCATTAATTTACTGACAAAAGAACAGAAAAGAACTCACTTCTAAGTAATCAGTTAGAAGCGGGCTGGATCGATGGTCTTCATGGCTTCCAGCGGAAAATAATACCTATAAAATATCAGTAGAAAAGTTTATCGTGTGTATCATAGAAAGTAAGCATACTTCCACTTCATGATTAAACTATTAGAAAGCTCCATGGATGATTTCATTTCTAACCCTGTTATTTATTTTGTTTCGGCATATCTATTTCACATTCTCACCTTAGCTATACTCAATTACTCATTTGAAAAAAATGCTACTTTTCCACTGCCCAATTAACAATCATAGAATATTGCTGATCTAATTGCAACTTTGTAAAATTTTACCTCCAACTGATAACCCCGATTTGATTCCAGGTACTTCCCCCATAAATTTCACCACCTTTTGTGTGATAGAACGTAGGTTCTAAAAATGGTCACTGTAGCAATTCTACCCATTTATGCCAAAACCCCCTTGTCCTAGGCCTTGCTTAGTTTCTGATGCGTGTTCTATTTTTTATAAAGTATTCCTGCAGAGGTTCTGACTTCATCTATCAAAATCATATCTATGTGATATTATACCTCTATCCATGTTCAATCACTTTCTACACTTATTTCCTGAGAGATTCATTGATTCAATGCCTCAGTACTTCATGCAACATTGTATATAAAGTCATGGAATGCCATAAATTCTTAAATAGTAACCGACAAAAGTGGTGCAAAGAAAATAAGTTGAAGTAACCAAGGTCAACTGGGGGTCCCAAGAAACAAATGCTGGGAATCTGTGCCCAGACATCTTTCCATGCATGAAATATAGAAATACTCCCTCACACATAACCACAAATCATTAGAGTATCCTAACATTGAAAATCTAGAAAAGCACCTCCAAAGATGACATGCAACGTTGATGCATTGTGTGAATGATGCCCAGGAAATGGGTCATTAAAGTGGCCAGATCATCATGGAGCCAAGGCTGGGCTTTCAAGGCATTCTTGACCTGAGAGGGAAAAAAATGTGAGAGAGAGAGAATTTGACTAAAACTCCATTGAAGGCATCACACGAACAAGCAGTGTCCACATACAATGCCAACCCTGTAAATGTCAGCTTTAATAAGCATCCATCAAAGGATGAACTCCAAATACTTTTTAACAGAAACTATTTCAAAAAATTTCCACTTTGACAGGATGAGGCAACTTAAGGAGTGAAAATTCTAGTTCTGTCTGCAGATTATGAGAAACATCATCCTTTTTGTGGCCTTTGTTGCTAATAGATATACATCCTTTTTTAGGGCCATTCAAATTGAATCGAAGTGAAACATTCAGGTCCTTGAAGGCCAATATTGTAGACAAAAATAAAGTAATTGGTGTCTTGATGATCTGTTGCTGCAATACATTGCAATCAACAAGGAAAAACCAAATCTTGAAGAAACAAATGCATTCCCTTGGTATTTTAACCCCCAGTAAAAAGCCATGCATTGTGTCTCATGTTGAAAAAATAATTTTCTGGCATCCCACGCAAAATATCACATTTCCTTTTCTGACATGCATTAACTTTATCCTGCACCAGGACTAAAGCTAGAAACCAAAAATCAAGTTAAAATCCACTAAAAGCAAGGGTCAAATAAGGTGTCCTTAACCTCATGAGTATAAACAAAAAGGAGGACATAATTAAGTTTCTCTAGATAGTATAGCCTTAGTAAAGAATGCTGTAGCTTTAAGTTGAAAAAGGTTCGCATCCATTGCAGAAGAAACACATAGAAATTGAAAGTCTTTTTTTCACACTTACCAACAATCCGGTCAGTTCTTCATTTTCATGACCGTAAATGGAACATATATCCAACAACTTAGGCAAGTCCAGTAACTTCTTTTCCTGCAAGAGGACTACATTCATAATTTGTGAGAAAAATGCACACGAAAAATTACAACCACATTTATGTCAATATGAAGTCCAATCATGTGGCACTTGATATATCAGGATCTAAGTTTACACAACCCACCAGCATGATCCTTTGAGTTCAAGCTTTCAGCGGCCTCGACACCCGGAGCCCTATTGGAAGATCTGCAGCAGCAACAGCATCAAACTCAAAGTCAGAACAACAAATCAAAAGGAGGGACACCAGTTGTCAATACAGAAAATGAGAACTTACATGCGATACAATACCATGAAAACACGGCGACATAAGTCAAGCTCTCCAACAATTACCCCTGCAACAATTCCTTTGACTCCACGATGTGGGAAATCATACCATCTGCTCCTAAATTTCAAGAAGCTATCCAGAAAATCATGCAACGACACATCACTAGCCACTGAGAAAACAGAAAATAATAAAGATAATCAGAGAAAATTGTCCTTTACAAGCAAAAATTATATATTAAACTGCTCCAGAAATAATTCCAGCTATACCAAAAATAATTAGAAACCTTAATATTACAAATAATAATAATTTTTTTCAGGGGGGAAAAGCAAGAGAGAGTTGCAAATAATAGAGCTACCTTCTTTCCAAAATTCTTTAGGTTTCAACTTGAGTAACCGAGACAATTCTCTACTCAAAAGATCAACAACTCTCTGTGATTCTACTGGATCCAACCCTCCTTCATCGGCACCGAGTCCCGCAGCCACAGCCTCATCCTGCGGCAAGTAAGTTACAAATTTGCCACCGCCCTGAACACCAGCTACAGCTTTTCTAGACATCCACGCCCCGTCATCTCTCATTTGAATCCTACTCGACGACTCCCCTGCGCCCATATTACCGCTCGATGCTGGAGCGGCGGCGGCGGCGGCGGCATCGGATTGACTTGAGAGAGATTGCCTTAGAGAATCGGATAGAGTAGGGTTGGAGTTAGGGTTTTGATTTTTGGGGACGAATTTGGTTTGTGGTTTGGAGAAATTACTGCTGTTATTGCTTCTCCATTCTTGTTGTTGCTGCCTGCTGTTGTTTTGAGAGTAACGGCGTGACATGATTTTCTTTATCCAGTTAACCGATGCAATGCACTACGGAGAGAAGCAGAGATGTCAGCGTGGAGAGGAAGGATGGATGGAAGGTTTGGCTCTCTCTCTCTCTCTCTCGGTTAAAACTTATAAGGTTCCCGGTTGCGATGCGATGCGATGACTGATGAGTGAAGGGCGTGTATAGTCGCGCTCGCGCGTTCCAAGGTTTTGCTTGCATACCACGTGTTTCTTTTCTTTTTCTTTTTTAAATTTGCATAGTTAAAAAAATATTTTGATGTAAATATTTAACCTCAGTGTATTGCATATAAGTTTTTTTTACTAAAAGGAATTTTAACATAAAATGTAAATTATATAGTATATTTATTTTAGTTTTTGGCACACTAATTTTCTTAAAATGAATTAAAAATTATTAAACATATAACATCCTATTAGTATGAGAAATACAATACTTCCTAGACCTAATTTAAAGAAAAATAAATAAATACAAATACAAAAAATAAATTTTAAATAAAAATATTCTTTTAATATTTTTGATAGATCATAATTCTATCATCTCTTCTCCTTAGGTCTATCTTTTTAATCACATTCCAAGCACCATAAGATTTTCCAATTATACACACTTAACAATATAAGAATATTTTAAGTATTTTTTTCTAATTTATTAGCTTAAATTTTCTAGTCCTTGTAGTTTACTGAAATAATTAATTAATCCTTACATAATAAAAAATAATTTAATAGTCTTTTGAAAGCAAAAAATAATCAATCCTTACATAATCCCAAAAAACAAACCCCAGCTTCCAATTATTACAGTATTCTCGATCAAGAAAAGAAATGATCCATCCAAGCAAAATCTATTTAAAAATTATTAATTATTAAATATCTAATTTCAAGGTATTATCTCTACGATAAAAAGACCCTAATTGGAGCCTCAGCAAAATAAATCCTAACTTATTGAACACGAGTTGAATAAAGCTAGCGGAAAAAAAAAATAGTTCCCTCTTTAAACCAATATCATTGGACTTCAATCTCATGGTGCCGTCATCGGCCCTGAGCCTGCCGCCAAAAAATTAGTTGTTGATTGGAGGGAGGATTAAGGGCCAAGCTGAAGTTTGGATTTTGTGGGAATGGTTTTTAGGGGTTTTGTTGCAGCTAACAGATTTGCGTTGAATTGCTGGAAAATTTCAGGCAGCGGAAGTTACATTACAGTACTTACATTTTTCAGATCATTCAATACAGTCACTGCATCACAATTTTTCCTAGAAAAGCTGGACATTTCTGGAAAAACAATTTGGCCGGTAAGACATTAACGGGAAAAGGACCGACAGGGATCAAGACATTTACAGATGCAAGACCATAAGGATTATCTAATAATTTCTCATCCTAGAGTGACTGATTAATTCATCTTGATAAATTATAGGGACTAACTTATAATTAACTCAAAGGGAAAGTGCTATGTACTAAGCAGATAATTTGATTTCTCAGCACACCAGAAGCATTGGATCTTGATTACTGTCTTGCAATGAACCCTGGGTTGATAAGCAGATCAATCATTGATACTTCTGTTTTACATCTATCACGATGCCTGCTGATCAAAAAAACCACATTACTGTTTCAAAGCTCAAAAACATTTCAATGGCAGAATTGAGACTGTTACAAGCTTCCTGCTGATCAAAATCTTTAAACCCAGTCGAAGTTTGTTTCTTTTGGCAAAACTAAACCAATCAGGCAGTTTGATGTATCGGGGGCAATTGAGAGCATGGAACAAGTATCTTGTGAGTAGGGAAGGATGAAGAGAATCCTTGTCCATATGGATTTCCCAGATGGGATTTTAATTACTCCTGCACATTCCCTCTGCTTCAAATATGATATGAAATCCTGAAACTGTAGAATTGGAAGTTTAGCACACAAAGAATACGAAGCGGTGGATCCTAATCATGCACATCACAAGTAAATTATCAGAGACAGTGTATGAGTTATATAGAGACACTGATCCTAGAGTGCGTGCAGAAGAATACACCACACCATCCTAGATTAAGACCCGGCTGGTGATAATGCGTGGGCTTTAATTAGCACTGAATAAAAAGTACACATTCTGTAACTCAAAAATAAAAATGGAGCTTTAGGTGCATATAGTAAATGCAAGCCTGAGAATAGTGTCAATGCAAAATCGGAGCAATACTGGATAAATTTTCAATTACCAAGATGAAACATACAAGTGCACAATGAATATAAACAAGTGGTATAACTTACGCCCTTTTGGTCGTTTGCAGACAAGGGGATCAATCGACATACTTCCCTCTGCATCAAACATTAAAACCCATAAAAATCATAGCACAGACGAAAAGAAGAATCATGATGGAAAGAATCAACTGGAGAACAGAATACAATGCAGGATAAGCCATGCAAAATAATCTCAATGATCACTGGTAGCCCTCTCCTTGTTTAATTAACATTAGTCTATTGATATTTTAATACTTTATCCATTAAAAACAGCAAGAATAAATCATTTTCATTCTTGTGAACTATATAGTGTGTGCTCAAGAACAATGTGCGACTGTAGAATGCCATTGGATAATCAGACATGGCTCAAAAGATAATTATTTATTTTGGTAGAATACTTTTAAAATTTTAAACTCCATCTCATGTTGTTTTCAAGTCTTGTAATCATAAGAATTCCAGAGGGTGATTCCCTTGAATAATGGCCTGCACTTCCTAACATTTTCTAACTCAACTGCCTTGAACTCGAAATCTCTTCACCTTGAGGTCTCTTAAGAAATCCTTGGAACACCTGATAGAGATCGGATCATTTGGAGGTGAACAGTAAACTAACACCTGATAGAGATCGGATCACTTGGAGGTGAACAGCAAACTAGAGGGGGAGGGGGGTGTTCAGTTCATATTGTTTTAAGGATCAAAGGAAGCTTGCCCCTGAAAATGATGAGAATCTCAGGAACAGCAAAACTATATTCAAAACAAAAAAGTTCAAATGAACCCTGTTTTGAGAGGCATTCATTCAGCACATCAATCACAGGTCCTTAAGGCAGATAACTGTGGCAAGCTGTGACAAACTGAGCAATATCAAATGGCCGAAGAGCAATGCTGGTTTTATAATATGAAAGTCACATGCTAAATTTCAGAGAAAAAATTAATAAATAATTCAATCCATGCATGAAAATCAACATAAAATAGAGAATTTCAGCATAGATTCACAGACTCACTTTGTGTGGTGGGGTACTTGTAAATGTTGATTTTACATGCCGAAAAACTGTGCGTTTCGTCATGTCTAGTTTAGCAGGCCATCTGCACCAGGAATAAGTCGGAAGGATCACTATAAATTCATCTTATTTTACAAAACATAATCAGAAGAGAGATAGTATACTGGAAATTGAAGTTCTACCCAGCAGGTTCAGACATGGCATCCGAATACTTGCAAATATCTGAATCCACTCTTTGCGCAAAAATTTTACAGTAATGAACCCCGCTTTTGCATAATGTGCCCTGCCACTGATATAACATAGAGTTTCCAGAACTTTCTGCATCAGTTGATTCTGCAACAGGTGGAGGTGGAGGTGGGGAACTAGGTGGAGGAGGAGCAGGTGGTGGAGATGGAGGCAATGGTGGGGGTATTTCAGGCTGAAGTGGCATAGATGATAAAGTTGGTGGCACAGCAGATCTGGGAAACATTTGGTCCAAGTGCTGCACTGGAGCCCGCTGTACCTGTGCTAGTGGAGTAACAGAAGCAGGTATAAAAGGAGATGCAACAGAGTTTCCTTGAAAGCTATTTGGCATTGTTGCTGGTGAGATTGGGTTCAGTGCAACATGATTTAAGCCTCTTGGATCCCATGAATTGTTTGGAGGAAGGTAAACAGGTCGCATAAATGTAGGTGGCTGGAATTGCTGTGGTGGCGGTATTGGTGGTCCGTGTGTTCCTGTAGGAGCACATGAAATGTTTACAGGTGGCTGGAGCAGCTCAATTTCATTGTTCTTGTACATCCACATCGGTTCAGGTGCAGCAGGAATAGCATGACCACCTATATGGAAGTGTTAATATTTCAGCGAAGGCAGGAACAAAGAACTAGAGTAAGAACATTAACAAAAGAAATTTCACCTCCTGGTGAAGGATCCACCACCCCAAATGAATGTACACCTTGAACAGGAGTTGCGTGATTCTCTGATTTTATTTGTGGGGATACAAGCTCTGTGGAGCCACCTTCAGGCTTGATTGAGAATGCGGCAGCATTCTTTTCTGGCTGACTGTTCAAACAAAAGGGAAATTTTCTCATAAGGTTCAAAGACACTTACGCTAAGCAAAGATATTGTTATCTCGTGCAAGGACAAAAGTTGAAAGGATCTAAAACCTAAACATGCACAGCACTATTAGCTCAAACAATAAAACTTGATACATATAAGAACCAGGCACTGCGTAGAACAAGACAGTTAACTACATTGTGTCACAAAGATTTTGTAAACATGTTAATGGCCCCTGCTGGGTGATATACATGTTTTAGAGGGATGACGGGAGGTTGGGGAGGTAACGGGCCTTCAGACCATACAAAACATAACAGTTCCTATCAAATCAACCACTTCCAGTCAAAGTCCTATGTTTGACACTGAATATTTTAGTTTTTACTTTGTATTTGAACTTAAAAAATGACCCATGTGCAAAGTGATCAATTCAAAAACTTGTCGCCCTTTGCTGGCAATGGAAGATATCCTAAACATATTTCTCAAGCTTACATACTGCAGCAGTATGAAGTAAATGACAATTAAAAAAATAAACATTCAATTATATTTTGTTAGAAAATTTTAGAGAATGTATGAGACAAACAAAACGTTTGAGAATTCAAACCTGTACTCAATCTGAAAGAATGTCCCATGACAACTGCGGAGATTTTTCAAAACAGTGATTGCAGCATCAACGTTGGTGCATTCAAGAAACCAACCACACCCTATATGCATATTTGCTCGTGTCAATTTGACTATAGACCCTACATTGGCAATAGCAAGATTGCAAACAGCCATCAGCTCATCATCATTAAGGGAAGGGGAGTTGACATTTGGAAGACAAATCCAAAGTGTGCTTGATGGCTCTCGATCAGCATCCCTCAAAGAAGGAGCCATGCTGCTTCCAGGTACATAGTTGTCAAAATAATTTGGGTTTTGATTAATATTATATTTTGTACGCAATGAAGCAAGTAAGGAAGATAAATTAGACATCCTTGTCCTAGAGTTGTCAGCAGGACTCTGGGGTACATTTTGGGCATGAGGCGATTCTGTTGCACTATTGAACATACTAACTGAGTGATTGGTTCTAATGTCAGCATGGATAGCAGCTGATGCTGATCTTGTACCATCTAACTGAGGCAACACAGCATTAGCTGATCCATCGTTCAAAGCAGGCACGTGGTGGAGTTGTCCTTTACGATGCAGCCTGAGATGTACCATCACAGCAGTTGCTTCTTCAGGAGTTTCAAACTCCATCAGTACTGCTCCTTCATTGGTGAGATCAGTGACCATGCGTGGCCCCTTGAAAATCACTTTCCTTGATTCATGCAGAATTTCATCCCTAGCCCATTGGCTTGAAATATGTCCAACATAAACATGACAACTGGAACCAACCGCAACACCATTCATAGCACCCCTGGCTCCCAGTCCTATATCCATGAATTTGATCCACCAAGGGAAATGGGTACGCAAATACTCCCGAGCCCTAATGGCATCAAATATGTTCCTATACTCAATCAAGGCAAATCCTTTGACTGGAAAGAAGAAAAATTGTTCTATAGGACCAAACCTCTCAAGCTCATACCTCATATGAGCTTCAGATGCATCTGGACCTAAAGAACCCAACCAAAGCTGTCTAGAAGCAGAAAAAACATCCATTGCAGCTGGGTCCCCATCACAGAACCAAACAGTTTCAGCTATGGAACCATATGGTGCTGCCAAATGATGTTTAGGAGAAAAAGAATTACTTATGCCTCCACTGGGAGATCTCAAGGCAGGTAAACTAAACTCCATATTTGAAGCTGGATTTTTGCCCACATGGACATTAAAGTTTCTACCATCAAATGAACTGCTCCTGAAGTCTAATGGAGTTCTTGTAGCAGGTGAAAGCACAGATTGGTTTAATAGATCCCTAGGCATGGAAGACCTGCCATGTGAAGAGTCTCCAAGGTGATTCATCTCGAAATCCATGGACCTTGACCCTCCTTTATGATGACCAGTACCTGCATTAAAGGCATAAATCAGTTTCAAGGGGAACTATTGGGCTGTCTTTAAGATACTGACCAGAAATTTTCCAGAAAAACCATCATTAAGGGTTCAATCATGAGCACTTAACATACCAGCTGGTTCACCAGAGACTTCATGTTCATTAGACATCCTAGGAACCGGAAATTGTCGATTTACAAATTTTGATGGATCAGAATCATCCCCGTCACTGTCAATTTGACTGTCATCTAGTTTATTGAATTCTGCAAATGATTTACAGATTCCTTCTAGAGCAGATCTAATGTCTGATGCAGCTATAAAAGATGTCATGTTGCACAACTTCTTGTACTTTGAGAACATCCAGCTTCTCAAAGATGCGTTGTTGCCAAGGACCTACATGAAAGAAGCCTCAGTACAAGAAATTGACAATAGGGAGCACTAGATTGATTTCAGCGCATCCATGCCTAGGCTTAAACAAGGAGATGAATATCTTTGTGAATTATATTTCAATTAGTTATCTTCAACTAGTGGGAAATAACTCCAGTTCTCTCATCTTTACATCCGACTAACCAAGATCTATATGTACTTGAAAAACTTGTGCAATGTATCATAAATATTATATAAAGCATAACATATTGTTACTAACAAAGAAGACACCTAGTTGGTACTGAGTTTGAACCAGAACTGAACAGCCAGCATCAGAAAAATACAAATTGTATTTTTTTGAATTAATGCAGTGTATGAAAATCAGGAAAGAAAGTAGAAATTAGGAGTATAACCAGTCTCAACAAGCAGTTCTTTGGTGAAGATGCATCTTCTGAAACATGGTTACCATCTAAAGGCAACTCGCCACTAACATCATAGCTTTTGGCACTTGGTCCAACAGATCCTTCACGAGAGGTAGTTCCATCACTTGCATTAGCCAGAGGCACAGCATCATCAGCTATAATGCTGGTCACCTGACTAAGAAAAAAGTGTCTTTCTTGGACTCTTTCTGGAACAGTTGATTTAAAGAGCTCAAAACAGGCAGCAAGCAAATCTTTAGGGCAAGAAAAGAAAATCCAGAGCATACTTAAGGCACACAACTTGGACAATTTAACCAACGAAATTCCATCCTCATCATCAAACTTTTGCTTAAACTCCGAAAAGAGCTTGAGATCATCTTGTATCTTCAAAGTTTCCTTATCAACAATCTGAAAGATATCCTTACCCTCGAAAGATGACACAAAGAATGACAACACATTCTGAAAAACCGCAGAGCAAATGCCTCTAATAACAGCTGATGTTGGAGCTTCCAAAGAAGCAGTTCGACAGATATCAACTAAACCAAAAATACATGCTTTAGCTGTCCCCATTGCAACACCATCAAAATCCTCTCCTCTATTTATCACTGCCAAGCTCCAGTTATGCATGTTGATTACAACTTTAGTAGCTGCTTCAAGAGCAGTCGGACAGTGTGAAGCATATCGAGGAATAAGATCAGCTACAATTCGTTGCACACTAGTACAACCTGCAATGCTAGCAGCAAATATATTTTTAGGTTTTTAAGCAAAAACAAAAACCAAAAAAGCATTAGTGATGCAATTAACTTGGAAAATCAAACACTAAACCCTAATTCCACAAATAAGAATATAATTCCAAGTGACTGATTCAAAATTGCTAACCTCTTGAAGCAGTAATGAGTGCGAGATAAGATTGTTCGAGGTCAGGCATGTGACGTCCTTCTTTCTGAGAAACAAAAAACTTGAGACGCTTGTAAGTTTCGTAGACGCTCTTAATCTCATCTCTGTTTCTCCGTCTCGCGTTAATTTCTTCTTGAGAAAGTGGTGGTGGTGGTGGTGGTGGTGCTAAAGTGGTAGGTGACTCGTCCAGAGTTTTTGGTGGAGGTTCTTCTGGTTGTTGCTCGTAGAGCTTCCGCTTCTTGAGTGGTTGCTCTGCAGCGTCCATGGGTTGAGCGGAGCGGAGAAAGATGGCGCGGCCGCGATCTCTGTGGTTGAGGGGTAGTTTCGGGGGTTCGATTGTGGACGGAGCGCATCGGTAAAATGAAATTACTCATGTAGCCCTGAAGGCTGTCCGTCGAAAATCCTGCTTGTATTATTTGGGCTAGCACACTTCGTGGGCCGGATATTTAAATGAACTTTTTTTTTAATTTATTATTTTTTAATTTCCTTTCTTATGTTTCTCTTATGTAAGTTTGAATAGTTTTAGACGTTTGAGTATCATAATATTTTTTATTTTCCATTTCAAAAGAGATTAAATTCAAATTACAAGTTTCTGCAAAAAGGAGTTTTTTTAATTTCCCATAAATGCTCATTAACGATCAGAAGCAAAAGATGCCTGCTTCTTCAAGCATGTGAAGGGGCAAGTCATTGGTATGACCAAAAAGCAAGAAGCAGATCAGATGGGATTATAATATAGATACAGTGATTTGTTCACTCAGAATAATATATTAAAGGCAGAAATTTATTAATTAGGAGTAAATATACATATTATTTTCTCATTTCTATATAAATTGATGAATTAAAATTAAAAAAATTCAGTAGCTTCTTTCATGCTCATAGAAGCATAGAGAGCTTCTGGTCGAGGCCAATATCTATTCCACTGTAAGCCAGAGGTGCGTACATCCATAGATCATCCGAGCTCAAAAGCTGCAAATAAATATGATCGGATTTTAGCAAGTGTAGTTAGATAAAGAGGAAAAATGATTTATCTGGCAGCATGCAGTAAGAAATTCACAAGAGCCTTTACCTTGATTTGAAGCTGCAAAAACTTTACGTAATGGACTGCCTCTTCTAGCATTGTGCTGATATCAACCTTGGTTCCATTAGGGACAATATGCTGTAGGATTTTCAGTCTCTCGTTTATCCTCTCCCTCCTTTTCTGCAGGATTGTTCAAAGATGTGTGAATATAATGCTCAAGAGATTGCCTTATGTGCTAGTATATTAATAATCTCTAGTATCTTACCCTTGCATAAAGGCTCTGGGGATCTGTAGCAGCTCCCCTACTAGCTCTTGTTTTGCCACTGGAACTGAGAACTTCAGAAACTTTGGAATCAGAATCCTTAGAGGCATTATCGTCTTCTAAACTGCAACTGCTGGAGCTTTGTCCATCTGGTCCAGCATTACTCTCTTCTTCTTCATTGCTAATTTTTGGAGTGGACCTTTGGTTTTTCTTTGACTGTACACTCTTCTTGCTCTTTTGCACCTGCAATGCAAATCACAATTGACAGAACACATTAGAAACTACTTTTTCAATGAGACAAACTCCACCATAGAAAGAATTGTCGTCGACTTGAATTAGTGTACTTACATTTCTTGTAATCCGAGGTTTCTTCTTCATGTCGTCCAATGTATTTGATTCTGGAACATCAAGCTTCCTTTTGATCTGCAATCCCTTGGCAAGAACAGTATTAGCAGCTGGCTGCAGATTATCGTCTAAACCTCCTATCTTGTCAGTGCTCATATCCCCATTCATGCAGGCAGTTTCTGCCATTGCAATTTCAGGAAAAAATGGCATAAACAAGCCAATAGTTTTCTCATCCATGAGTGAAATATCCATCGACATGGAGTTATCGTTAGCAGCCTGAATGCGGTTTGAATCATTGAAGAAGTAGGATTCATGGCTGGAAGAAGGAAGAAATACACCACTGCTACAATTACTGTTATTACCACTTTCTTGAGAATCAAAATGCAAATTGGGGTTGAAAGCGTTCCAAGAATAAAACAAACTCTCATTCCCAGCCATGCTCACGTTGGCTTCAGGAGTAGGGAAGAAAGCTGCAGGTGGGATTGTAAATTGCAATCCTTCGTCATTCTCCTGCGGAAAAGAACACTGACCAAGTAATTCCGGGGTGAAATCAGGCTCTTCCATGGAGAACATTCTGCTGAAGTCCCATTCACCATCAGGAAAATCTCCCATGGTCTGCATATTCATTTTACACTTGGAAGCTGTGGAGAAATTAAGAGAGAGAGAGGCTCTTATCTTTCTTTGGTGATGCTACTAATTAATTGAACCTTGATTTCGCTTGAGACAACCAAAACGTTAGAGACATATTTATACCAGTGCACCTGCAAAGAACGTCACTAGCAAGGATTGACTTCATCTTGTATATAAAATTTCAAAATTCCTAATGATTACTCTGGTGTAGGTCCTAATTCTGTTAACTGAACTCAGGAGTCCGTTGTGGGGCCAATACCAGGCAAAGTACAACTAAGCTGGGACCAAGTTCATGCAATGATGGATTAAAATAACAGAGAGAATTCAATGGACTTTCAAGCAACTTATATCTCATAAACTGAGATTAGGATGACAAAGAGGGTCTAAGGACAATCATTGAGAGGGTGATACTAAACTGTCATTAATTACTCACTAAATGATAAGTGTAATTAGGCAGAGAATTAATGAAAATGAGAATGAGAGCATGCGTTTTGAGTACTTGAAAATGTCAGAACGTGGGGTTGTCTTCTACCCATCTTGAATATAATAAAGAGGGAGAATTCTGGTACTGGAGAATAAACAAAACGCGGCCGAAGGACGGCTTGATCGTGGAGTTGACTGTGACATTGCTATAAAAACACGCAAAACCCGACACGTTAACCTTTGAACTAATTCCTGGTCTCCTCAATTGCTGCTTGAACCTAATCCATGTTCCTCAGTTGAAGTTTTTTTTGCAATTTATCAGTTTGCAGTTCCTCTCACTACAGAATTCATTACTATCTTGACGTTAATAACACATTTACCAAAGTTATTAAACCTGGCCTGCGCCAAGGCCAGGTCATACATTGGCTTTGATAACTCAAGTCAATTACAACAATCTAATTTAATTTTTTAATAAATTAAAATGATATGTTTTAAAAAAATTAAATTTTGATCTGGATAGCAGATTGATTGATTAGGTTGTTCATGTTTAACCGGGTTAATTTCCATTTAAACTCGACTTGGCAAAGTCAGATTGGTATAATCGGGTTTAATAACACCGCTTTTTACCGAAAACATTAATGGGAATACACAATGCAACATTTACAAATCTTAGCAGCTTTCATCATCATAAATCGCAGAACCACCATGCGTTTATCTTAAGCTAGCTAACAATGGGTGATGAATTGTTCTGCCTTGTGTTGTCCGTGATTTTCTTTCTGCGTCAACTAACAACCATGTTGTTCATAGAATTAACCTTATTAATCCATCATGGGTAGTGCAATTGTTTTAAAATGCTATATTTACTACACATGCTAGTGCTCTTCTCGTGCATTTGAAAATATATAGATGAGAATCATGGTGAAATAAAATAGAAGATCAGAAGCATCTCAAAAGAAAGAAAAGGAGAGGGAATAAATAGCATATCTCTCAACTTAGTGAATAAAATCAAGCAGATTACAATGCAATGGCTCCAGGTAAACAAAAGAACATTATCTCTATGGAAACCCAAAAATACACAGCTATAATTAACATCTTCACCACCGCCCTGAAAAACTGAAGCCCTAGATTTGCCACAAAGCCTCGTAGTAATCCATTTAGATTACCCGAACAGAGCCATGAACACACCCTCTAACCCCCTTTGATTCCGGCGATTGATACGCATATTACTTCCACTTGTCAGACAGGGACGTACAGTTTCTCACGTACTTTTCTTTTCTAATGCTCTTCTGTTAAACCTAGGTCCATACATATAAAAGGTATCGTTGTACTTTTCAAACTTAACACCGGCCATTGCACGAACCTTTGTAAAAGCCAAACCCTAAAAATCCCGGGAAAAAAGGGATTTTAAAGCGATAACGATGGAGGGAATAAAATCTACAGATGACAGGACATTGTGGAGGAATAAAAACCACAGAGATCTGATCTTGTTTCCTCCATTGAAGTCCTGGTTAATGCTGTATAGCCGGCTTGCACGATTAGGGTTAGTGTTTTCAGCTCATGCTCTTGTCAAACATTGAAGTTACCAACCATTTTTTCATTAAGAAAATAAAAAAAGTTACCAACCATTTAACAATGTGCCTAAATCGACAGCTGTTTCATTGTTTATCAATCTGCTACCGCAATATTATTCTGTCTTGATATGTTTATTTATGAGTTGAATTTTTTTATATTTGTATTTTATTTATTATTTATTGGATAAGAAATTTGAATATTTATTTATTATTATTTATTAATTAATAAAAAATAAAATAATTAATATATATTTAAAGCATATATATGTATATTAAATGATAAATATTATTAATTATATATGTGTGTGTATGCGCCGCATGTCTTTTATGTCAATATTAAGATATGTATATATTATATTGTATTAAGAAAAAAAATCAAAATATTCACTACCAAAATTAATTCTTAGATTTATCGATGGATTTTTGGTCTGTATTTATACTATCATTTCATCGGCAATGAATTTACCAACGAGCTCACGGACAGAAATGCTTCATCGATAAAACTCTCATAGGTAATTTTTTATCTGTCAGTAATAAAAAATATTTATTACCGATGAATTTACTAATGGGAAAAATATGCCAAAAAAATCTACCCATTTTATTTTGTATGTATTTCCCTTAGAAAGCTTGTCATATAACTAATAGAAATATTGTATGCAATTTCGTGGGTGATTAAACAGTGACACAATGATATTTGCAGTAATTATTTTCTAACTCTTTGTAATATACTGATGAACTTAATTCGTTAATGATACCATTAGTAATTATTTAAAAATATTTTAAAAAAATCTATTTAACAAAAATATTAAAAAATAATTAAATTAATATAAATCAACACCTCATAATACTCAGGAACTGAGTTGCTTGGAAAAAAGAAAAGAAAATCAACTTAAACAAATTTACAAAAAATAAATAACACAAAAAAAATAAACAATAACAACAGATAAATAAATCAACAATAAATAATTTACACCTAACCTAAAAAACCTATTTTAGAACCCATAATATAACAACAAATAAAATAATTTAATTAAAATTGAAAAACAAAATCCAACAAAATT
>Ga0325404_1001188_pt1 | contig 27582 bp, 9 predicted proteins | sample PopdelMetagenome_18_FD_205664 | JGI IMG/M metagenome (GOLD analysis project Ga0325404, IMG submission 205664) | Populus deltoides microbial communities from Bellville, Georgia, United States - Xylem-Control-R1 | ecosystem: Host-associated > Plants > Phyllosphere > Stem > Wood/Secondary xylem...
ACGGTACGGTATATGGTTGAAGATATTTTTAAATTGATTAAAATTTTAAAAGTTGTTTGTTTTCTATATGTTTTTTTATCTTGAATTATGGAAAAAACATGGGTTCAGGAAAGATACAATTTTAGCTTTTTTTCGGCCTGTTTTTATTTTAATATTTAATATTAAATTAATTGAGAATTGAGTCTAATATAATATTTTTTTGCTTTTTATAGTTTATTAAGGTCTCATTACCTAGATAGTGAATTTAACAGATTAACTCAAGTTAATCTAATATATTATCATTTAAATAAAAAAATTTTAAAAATCAATGACAATAATTTACTTATGAATTTTAAATCAACTGTAATGATATTTAATCAGATGTAAATAATAATCGACCACAATGGTGGTAAATCAATATGAGAATTTTAAATTGATCACAACTGTGGCATTAAAAAGATGTTAATTGAGCTAGCCAAATGAGTAATGGCTATAGATTAGAAGGGTATTTTGCTCGCGCATAATTGAGGTTATACATTTGTAAAGAGATTAATTAAAACTTATAGGAACAAATGGAAAATGTGTAGAAGCCAATAACGACATGATATTATAATAAATGGAATGCATAGGCAATAACCATTTTAGGAATGAAAATAGATTGTAAGCCCTGCATAAACATAAGATCGAAGTAAGGAGACCTCGATGAATAATGAAGATTCAGTACGAAATGAAATGAATAAATAGTGGAAATAATAATAAATGTGACATTTAAGGGAGAAATGATCTTCATAAATAAATTTAAAGGTATTGTTGAAGTTAAAATAAGAGTTACAAAATTTAGGTTAAAATTTGTAATGTTAGCGAAATCGAAGACGGGTTTCAATGGATAAAAGAATTGTTTTGAATGTGAACCTGATCCAAAATTATAAACTAGTGTTAAATAGTATAATCCTCAACCAAAAAATAATAAATCAAGAGAAATTTTTTTATGATTACGGGTGAAAATCCTTAGTAAATTATCTTAAAAACTTGAAAGAAATAAAGTAATTAATTGGTAAGTACCAATGTTTAGGTAATTTACAAAAATAATGCATAAGATAATTTAAGAGGACATTGTCATCATTAAAACAAAATTCCTTCTCTTTTTTTTTTTAAAAAAAGGCCAACAACCATGAGAAGATATAAGGCTTAAAATTTTCTTTTATTTTATACATTTTCTCTCAAATTAATGGCACAGGGAGTCAGTTTAAGTGATTTTTACTAAAGAAACAAACCCAATTAGAAAAATTTAGAGAGATAAAGAGGTTGCAAGTTTGACAAATAGAGAGAGAAAACTTCAATTAGTTTCATTTCTTTCTCTTTTTTTTTAAGGGGGGGGGAATCCCTAAATTTTAAATTTCTAGGGTTAGTGTAATTGGTATAGAAAAGGTAATTGATCAATTCTTCGGTGGATTTGGTATAGGAAATGGTGTAATATAAAGTAAATGAAATGAACTGAAGTTAAATTTGGGAATTTAATCCCTATAGTGGCTAGCCAGTGGTAGGATTTTAGGGTTTTTTAGAAACTGATTAAATTGTATAATTTCCTATGATGCTATGAATGTTTAAGATTGGTTCTAGATGTTTTAATGTGGTTAGCTAAAAGTGTACTTATAGTGGTTATGTATTTGAATGATTGAAAGTTGAAAATTTAACTAAATTTGTTGTTTTAATTTGTGTGGTTGTATAGAAGTGTGCAAATAGAAAAATAATGCTTAAATTAAATTGGTTGCATAGGAAATGAGAGTTTAATTATGTATGGTTAGAGTGATTAAGTTATTATATGTTTGAGTTTTTGTAGGCATATTTTTGGAATAAAAGAGAAATGTAATATTTTTGTGTTGAATGTGAATTGGTGATGGGAACTGAAAATGACATAATAAGTATGTGTAGTTATGGCAAAAAAATGTTGGCTAACTTGGAGGTAAAAGAGACATCGAATTGGGTTAGACTTTTAGATATTGTTATGTGAACAAAGAAGCATATGTGGGATGTTGATTAGGGTGTAAGTGAGTTGTTATTGAAGCCCAAATAGAAGGAAAAGAGTTGTTGTGGTAGCCTAAATATATAAGAGTGTGGGCTTTTATAATAGCCATAAATGCATTGTAATTAGAGACTTTATGACTATGTTTATATGCATAAATGTAGGTTATTATGGTCGAAAGAAGAATGTGCATGTGAGTGGTGGTTGTTAAGATGAATGGTTTGTATGAATGTGTTGATGTAAGAATGGCTAAAATATGCTTATATTATTGTTAAAAAATGGATTAATTCTATGTATATTGTGTAAGATGAGAAGGGCTGAATTAATTGTTAAATAAACATGTGTTTGGTCAAATAAGATATTAATTGTTATTGTTTGGGATTTGTAGGAGAAATGTTTAGTGTAGGACATGCTTCCTTTGGAGCACGCATGGTAGGAGCTCTAAGTAAGACTTACCCCTTATCTTGTGATTTATTTATGTTACTCTTAATAGGTTTGAATACATGTTATTCATATATAAATATATAAGTGTTCTTCCAGGAAAAAGGATTATGTAAATGTTATGCCTTCGGGGTAGGATTATATGAATATTATGCCTTCGGGGTAGGATTGTATAAGTGAAAGCAGTACTATAGATAAAGATACCTTCAGGCGAGAGAAATGACAAGTTATAATGTTCGTATTAATGGTGGTGATTAATACATGAAAATAAATTAGCCATAGTGGCAAGGGTTTAAAAGTAATAATGAACGTAATGAAATATAAAAGATTAAGGAATGATTGAGAACATGGTATGGGGGTAAAGAAAAGAAAGAAAAATCATCCTTTCATAGAAAGATGAAAGGAAATTGGTATGCATAGCGTGGATATATTATACTCGACAAAGAACTGTGGGTTTTATGTTTTTCAAATGATTGTTTATACAATTACCATTAGTGATTTACAATCTTATTCAAGTAAATTTCTTATATATAAATCATGTCTTTTACAAGTTCTTCTCATCTACCACCGCCATCTTGATACTAGGTGCTAGTTTTCTTAATTTTCAGTATAGGTAGAGTTTGTAAAACTTTAACTATATTATATATATATGTTTATTGTATGCACTTAGTTAAAATAATTTCTGGATTATAAGAGAGATGATATCTCTTAATCTCTTAGGAATATAATTAGTATATGATGTAAAGCTTAAACTTAAGTACGATAGTATAAATATGTATATGTATATTATGTAAAAAAAGTTATTGATGAGATTGATGGATTGTGAGCATGAGGCCACATTTATATGAGTATTGATTATATGAGTTGAATGTGGTTTGATTGCAATTATGTTTGTAGGTTTTAAAAAGCGAGATAAATTTTGGGTAGGGCTCTGTGCAGGGAAAACTCTATTGAAATTTTTATAAATTGGATACACTCATTATTTGTTAAATGAAGATTCCTTATGCATATTTGAATGCATGTTTTATTGTATTATAGGTGTCGTAAGCTATATAAATTCATTTTGAGTAAAATAACGATAAGACAGTAAAATGTTTTTAGCTCTTTTTACATGATTATAACTGTTCAAGGTATAAAAAATTGATATGGAAATTAAGGTCATTACAACTAAATTATGGGAAGATTAGAATAATTTTCCCAAAAATGAATAAGAATTAGTTTCGGATATAAACTCCATGGTATTCTTGAATTCTTGAGCTTCTTTATTCTTCTTATAATTTCTAGATTGTTGGTCGGTTACTTGATCCTTGATTTCTTCTATTTTCAACTCTTTCTCCTCATAATTATTAGCTTTATCTTGCTCAAAACTTGTATTTTATGGTTGCTAAATTGTTCTTCCACTTCTTAATAATATTACTTTTACATGCTCTCCAAGATTGGTAACAATGTTAATTGGCAAATTTTCTTATTTCTTTTTTGTAAGATTGTTTGAGAGCTAACTAATTTGAGCTTCAAGGTTATGAATTGTTTTGAATTGCCAATTCTATCTTTTGCATGTATTACATGATCATCTTCTATAGTGTCAGTTTCTTTTCTTGATGTGAAAGATTTTAAGGTGTTCTAGCTACTTTTTGATTATTGCTCCACAAAAAACTATGATGATTTCTGTAAACCCTTGGATAAAATCTTTGAAGAAAATATTATATTAAGGCAGTAAATTGAATATTTGAATTATAAAAATGATTTTGGATTTTGAGAACTTGAAATAAAATGTTCAAGTGTTAATTTAAAAATGAAAATAATAGAAATGGTCGCAAAAAAAAAAAACAGAAACACGAATACAAATTAAATGAAAGTGATGTATAAGGAAAGACGGGTTCTAGAATATAATTCAATAAAATTCAAAATAGGTCATCTTAAATTTGGTATAAGCAGGTGATGGAATCTAGAAAATATCACTCGGTGAACATAAAAGGTACAATGTAAACCTCTAGCTGGGAAATTGATAAACTAGTGCTAAATATATAGAATGCTTATAAATTCATAGGGAAAATAGCTAGAAAAATATTTGAGAATTTTCAAATAAGTTAATGTATAGGTTTATGCGCGAATAACCTTAACTGCCGGTATAAACCTAGCGTACAATTGCATAGTTTTTAACCTGAAAGGGGAAAAAGTTGAGGAGAATTTGTAGTATAAATAGGGATGAACGTTTTTGATGAATTATTTGAAAAATCTTGAAGATTTAAGTAGATAAAATAGTACAAAAATTCAGATTTTGGTGTAAAAATAAGTATTGGCCAGGTTTACGATATTGAGCATAACTTTCAATCTGACTGTCAGATCTAGCTGAAATTTACATGGAGCCTCTTGACACATAGTTATACCTATGGTTAAAATTCCATAGCAATCAATGTTTAGGAAAGCCTCACAAGAATAACAATAGATTAGACAAATTCATGGGCTCATTAAAGGCGAAATGGTATTTTGGCAGCAAAACCCAGCTCTCCTTCCCTTGAAACTGATAGGGATCTACTAAAAAAAAAGATAATAGGGGATAAATAAAGAGAGAAAGGCTTAATGAACACCAAAATCCAAGGAGAAATCATAGGAATTGAGAGATTAAAGTGAGTGTAAGCAAATCCAATTAGAGAATATCATTTAGAGGGTTTGGGAGAGGAAAATATGAGAGAGATAGTGATGGCAAGAGAGAGAAATAAGGGATTGACGAAGGTTAAAGAAGAGGAGTGAAGAAAAGCCGAGAGGCTAACATTCGAAGTCAATTTTATCATTTGGTAAAGGGTTTCAAACCTATTTATACAAGTTTTAACGAAAAGAAATGATGTTAATGCATGATTCTTTGATTTTCAGTTGGGGTTCTTAGAAGTAAAATCTTTTTAGCAATGCGGTTCAGAAATAGTTCTCTCAACATTCCTTTTGAGTCTACACATATAGTTTAGAATAACAACACACTCGTCAAGAGCAAGCTCAATGTCATAATTAGCTTTTATGGTAAAAGCTTCTCCCACGTTCTTTTTTTACCTTGGTTGGATGCCTTTTGATACTTCATGTAATTGCATGATAAAAAAGAATTGAATTTAAACAACCAATCAATCACCATGGGAAAGATTCTCATTTAATTCACTTTGAATAAGTTTTGTTTTATATGCATGAATGAGATTGGCAGGAATAACTTTCAGTCATGCTAATTAGTCACCGGAAAAACCCATCACTATAACAATCCAAAATTCACTAAGAAGTTCCAGCACCATGTCATACCTGTTCAACAACCCTAAACAAATTGAGTAGTCCCTTTTTATCTTCCTTTTTTTCTTATGAACTCCACCATAAACCACTGAACACATCAATCACATACATCAACTAAGCAAATCCATTCTTCCTCACTAACATTGCTAACTAATCAATATCTTAGTTTTCTTGTTGGAAATTTGAGTTTAGATTAAGAGGTTGGTGTTTAGGATTTTTTTTTTAATTTAATAGCAAACTTGTAATATTTAATATAAAAGCTCTTTAGTCATTAAATGGAAAATAATGACAATCCTATAAATAATAAACAATTTTGGTTGGTTTGTTTTAGAAGGATGCAAGAAGTTATACATGTTATAAAATTTAGGAAGTAAACTATAATATTCCAAACTATAATGAGTCAGTGAAAAATGGATCATACTATAAGATATTAAAGGTAGTTTTCCTTCTTCTTTTTTTTTTGACAAAATAGCAAATAGTAAAAACGATTCCAGTTGTCTTCTTGTTTGAAATCAACATAAGATTTTAAGAAAATAAAAATTAAATCCTCCATTATAATCTATATGAATTGTGTTCTAGAATAATAAGTTTTATTAATTAAATTTCTATAGCATTTCACAATTTTGAATATAATCTTTTATCTAAAACTGACACAAATCTTTAAAAGAATATATATGCTGACAAAATTTTTTAATGAAATATGGAGATGGGATACAACTGAGAATCCCAGATATCTTAAGATCCAAATCAAAAACTATTTATCTTGGATAGTTAATTTAGAGATTTTTTTGTGGCTATATTTGCAGGTTGTACCACTTCCTTTTCTTCGCAATTATGGTGGAGGTGTCATTCATCTCTGACCAATGAAGAATATCCAATACTGTAAAGTCATGGTCTGCTACTAGATTTCTCCCTTTTTAGTGTTCTTTTGGTTTTTCTTCTTTTTTCTCTCAGTTTCGTTTATATTTATGGGTGTCACGAGTGGCTATACTATTAGGGATGTTATGTGAAAGCTTATGGTGGTTGGAATGGTGGTGTGGTGGTCGGAATCACGCAAGAGAGGTGCAGAGCGTGGCTAGGTTTCTTGGTTTTGTTTTGGGTTTTGGTGAGAGAGGGAGTGGGTACTTTTTTTCTCTCTAAATTTCAACCCTCTCTCTCTCTCTCTCTATTTTATTCTTTAATGATATCTAGGGTTAAGGTGAAAAATATAAGCCTTTTCTTAAAAGAGATAAGGTTCAATTTATACTACTCCCCTTGTTTTACATTTTAGCCAATTGTTTATTTTTCTCCCTTTTAATTTTACATTTTCTCATATTTTGCATTTTGTATTATTTTTCTTGAAAAATATATCTTAACATCAATTCGATAAGAAAATTAATCAAGAACCATGCAATAGATGAGTTAATGGTCGAAATGCATCTAAATTAACATGTTTTTGGGTTTTCTTCTTTTTCAAGTTTCTTTTTTGTATTTTTAAATTTTGAATTTTTTCAAAAAGATGTTTGGAATTATGAAATGAACGCAAATGCATTAGAAACATATATATATTAATTTTGATTTTTTTAAAGAGGAAAAATATTAGAAAATCATAAAATGAATGTGTGATCGACTAAAATGCATCGAAAACACTTTTTTTGAAATATATTTTGAAAAAGGAGTCAAAATTATGTTATGTCAAAATTACTATAGGGGATTACAATTTTAAAATTAGAAAAAATCAAGTTGGAACTTGATTAAATAAATTTCTAAAATTATTCTGAAATAATATATGTAAAGTTATTTAAGAGGCAAATTGATATTTTATCATTTATAAGGTTATTAGGTTTTTTCTATAAATAAAATGTTATGCCTTATATATTCATGTGTGAGTTGTGTAAGCTATAACAAAATATACAATACAATGAAACACAAAAAAAAAAAAGTTGTCACTTAAAGGCATCACAATCCCTCTCAATTTAAGATATTTCTCGCTTGTAGTTTTTGTGGATTGTTGTTAGATGCCAGACACTTAGACAATTTATGGTTTGTGACAATTTAGTCTTGAAAAAGTTGATCAAACCTAAAAAGAAAAGATTTAATCTTTGTCAAATTCTAAACAACCCTAAATTATCAAATATGATCCTTGGGACTTCTAAAAAAAATTTAAATTATCATTTTTGCTACGTCCAAGACTTTCAGAAAACCCAACATGATGGAAGTTATAATATTTTGTTCTCTATTTTTGGAAATGAGGGTGTTTTCATCTAGTCACACTCATTTCTTCTAGTTAAATATGATTTTTTGATGCCTATTTCACTTTGAAAAGAGTTTAGTCGAGAGGAGTATATAGTCATTCTTATAAAAAATAGTTATAAAATCAACTAATACGGGTCTCAATGATAATAGGTTCGAGTAGATTTTTCATGTTCTGCATTTCCTCATTAAACTTCTAGTGCTCTCATCTTCTCATTGTGTTATGATGGAGAGCTTAGTTATGCTCTTTTTAGATGATATGTTTATGCTAAAATGGGTGATAAGTTTGAGGTAGAGATCATAAAAATTAAGGATAGAGCCAAACCCGAGCATATCCGTGAAACATTATTTGAAGGACTTTACATTTAACATCATTGTCTTGGGTTATAAGATTCAAGATGATTTATACATTTTAGATGTTTTTATAGGTACATAAGGCTATCATAGTTTCTAAGTTGGTCTTGACATATATGTAGTAAGCTTATAACATTTGGTCATTAAAAACACTTAATTGATTATCTAGCCAACAAAAATAACAACAGTTTCAATCGCTTACTTTAAATAACTAATTTTATATTAATAAGTCCCAACATATTTTAGGATAAAACAACTTGCATACATTTAAAAGCAAATAGTACATCTTAGATTACGATGGAGACAACAAATAAAGTAACACCGACTTTGTCATGGAATTAAATAAAACTAGTGTGTCTTTATGACTAATTTCTTCCAATAAAGTTAAAGGAATATCCTTCTTCAAGATGAAATACAATAGGAAAGGCTTTAAACAACGTAAAAAAAACAAATCAAATTTGACACACTGAAGCACATTCAGTGTCAACTCAATGACAATAATAAGCACAAAATGTCTGCGATTAAGGCCCATGTCTAAGCAACACAACCTTGGCCATGACAGCATCCTAACGATGAAGAGCTCGGTTTTTTTTTTTGTGTTTCAAAAGGGTTTTGAAATTTTTTTCTTTGCATCAAATTAATTTGTTTTTAGTTTTTTCAGATTGTTTTAATGTACTGATGTCAAAAATATTTTTTTAAAAAAATTATTTTGATATATTTCTGAGCGAAAAACACTTTAAAAAGCAATCACTATCTCACTCTCAAACATATATATATAGCCTTGGTGCCTGCTCTTTGCTATGAACTGAACTTTTTTTTGCACAAAAAATAATGTTTAGATGCCAAAATAAGGTAAAAAAAAAAAGTCTTAGTCCATTTAAGTTAGGATGACAAATCTGTAACCATGATAATCAGGACTAAGCTAGCTTAGAATATCTCATCAAACCCCCGGTCCAAAACATAAAATTGAAATAATATGATAAATAAAAGAGGATTATAAAGCTTTTTTTTTTTTAAAAAAAAAGTTGTTGATTTTCCAAACTCGTGACCAGAGTCATTAGACCTGAATCACCTAATCTAGAAGAATCATGAAGTTAAATTCTTAATTAATGAATAAAATTAAAAAAAAAATAATTATACAAAGAAATAAAAAAAAAAAACAATTAAATGTCTTTTGATATCATATTCAGTTCCTCCTCGTGAGTGATAAAATTTTATTCAAAGTGAGTAAATGTGTATCCTCAGAGTATTAGGTTATTTGTATTTATGTCTTTTTGGTTTTGTACATAAATTATCATTTGTTTGAATAAACTGTATCCACTCCATATTCTACCTATCACAACTTCTAGAGAGTCTGACTGGTCCAAAATCCATTCAAGAGAGGAGGACCAAACAGTTAGCCCAAGAGGAATTTCTAGCCATTTTATTTTCCAGGCTGAGAAAATATTTTAGTCGGCCCAAAGAAAACTCCTTGCAGCGACAAAATTGACAAGCATGCCCACACCCCTGAGAAACCCTAGAACCAGGAGGAGAAACTGAGAGGAGGAGAAAGAAGAATCAATAAACAGAAAAGGCCAAGGCAGTTTCAAATGGCACTTCTCGCGTCTTCAACATTGCCCTCAAGTCCACAATATCAGGCATCCTTTCTTTGCACTGTATTTTTACTCCTACTCATTATGCTATCTATGTGGGTCAATGGTTTTGCCGTTCAAATGTCAATAGCCATGGGAGAAAAAGGAATTAATTGTTGCTGTTAGTGATCTATGTAATTACAGTTTTACTAGTAAATTTGGAGTTTAATTGTGTTGGACCTTTGTTTATGGCGTAATAGAGGCAGGCTACGGTCGTTATGTGAAGAAAAAAAAAATTGAAAAATGAAAACCGTGATTGAAAATGTACAGATAAGAAATTGAGGCATGTTTTTTTCTCCAGATTTTGGTCGGAGTAATGAACCTGGCTTGCCTTGTAGTGTGACTGGCCCAGGTTGATTCAACACCACTATGAAGAAAAATGTTGAATTTGTGATTTTGAACGGTGTGCAAATGGGGTCTAATCGAAATTCTTCAATTTAAATGAAACAGTCTTCAATCTGCACATATGCATGCATCTTTTTCTTCTTTAAAACCTTTCATGGTGGAATTATGAGTTGTTGTAGTATCCAGAAAATTTGTGCATGGCATGATCTTTGGCCCTTTTTACAGATTAAAGTGTTGAGGAAAAAACCCTGTCGATTACGTTGGTGCTTACTGTCACATGCACCTCACCAAATCTCTCCAACATGTTCGATGAAAGTCACAAAGGCCCATTTTGGTGAACCAAGTAAGGTCAAGCTGCAATTGAATATTGTCAAGGAGAGGTTGTGGCATGCCATCCCCGACTCCGCAAAGGAATTTCCCTGGAGAAAAGCTGAGGATTTGCTGCTTAAGCGATTACTGCTAGTTGGACAGAAGGCATTCAAGTGGTCCCTTGTAATACTTTTCTTGCTTAGTTTTCTAGCCGATGTTATGTATTCCATCTCTAGAAACCGGGAATTGATGATTCCTTTCGGTCTTCTTGCTGGCTGCTTGATGATGGACTTCTTGAAAGAGATATCAATGGAAGTCTTTCAAGCGCCAGAGGTAAATTCCACCTTGTGTTCTTTCCCTGTGTTTTTTCAGTTCGTTTTCAAGGATAAATGGATATACTTGTTGCTTTGTTTAAATGTTTTTTTGTTTTGCCTCTTGAACAGAAAAGAGGGCTGAACTTGCCGCTTCTGGGTATCAGCTGCTGCTTCATCCTTGTGAAGGTCATGTCAACATATTTTACGCCATTTCTTTTGCATGTTGCAAATGGTGGGTTGATGCAAGTTTTGTGGCTTTGGGGTGATTCACTGAAAGAAAACAGTCAATGTAATGAAGAGAATATCTCCGCTGGCCAAAATACTTAATTAGCCATGGCTGCAGAGGAATAAACAAGGTCCAGTTCATGAACAGGATATTTGGTTCCCAGTTGTATCCTCAGAGCTATGCATGCAAATAGTTAGCTTGTTCTGCACGTGACATTGCTTTATAATGTGCTACCTGGCATGTTCCATAGACAGTATGTTGTTGTCAGTTTCACGAAAAACATCGGGTTATATTTTATAGCATAGACCCAGGAAAATGTGGGATCACCTAAAATGACATGGAGAGATGGTCTTGTACAGATCTTCTAGAGTTAACTTTAATCCGTTACTGATTGTGAACGGAAGTTCAGGTAGCAGATGCCCAACTTTGTACAACCATTGCAGTGTTGTTTCAAATTCTCGCATGCCAAAACATTGCCGGTTAATTCTACGTTACACATGACATGATACAAGTATACAACAGTTACAGCATAGTAAGAAACCTCCAGAGGCTGTGATTTTGAACCTCATCAATTATCATATCCTGTTGTTTATACTCTGATGGGACATAGAACATCGGGAAAGAAGAAGGGCAGCCAAGAAGGTGGAGAGAAACCAATCAATGGTCCACGTCTGCAACTGAAAAATAGTCCTTGGCAACGGGTCACCGTTTAAAGTACAAATAAGGCAGGCTTTTCCACTATTCACTTCTACTTTACATTCAGTGGCGTACATGAACTGCAGATCCTGAAGATGGAAAGACTCGATGCTATATACCTATAGAGTGCAACATTTTCCAGCCGGACGTCCTGTATCTTATGTACAGATTCTAAATGGCAGTTAATGGAAGGAATTGTAAAGCCACACTTGTTGGCGAGAGATTTATATATGTTATATAGGAATTTGCAGGTATAGTTACAGTAGAACACAAACAACAGAATAACTTATCCTATCTATCTTGCTATATTATATCCTACCATTAAGGAGGATAACATGATGTGATGCATTTCTTATCATCCGCCAGCAAGCTGATTGTGGGATACGAACACAAAGCTTGGAGCGAAAGAACGTGAATAATGATTGAGAGAGACTATTAGTGAAAATGTCAGCAATTTGCAAGAGAAATGGCATAAATTGGGGCTGTATAATCCCTGATGTTGCTAGGTCACGAATAAAGTGGTAGTCAAGAGCGATGTATTTTGACCTTTTGTGAGAAACTGAATTGAGAGTAAAAAAAATCACAATCTTATCACAGAGGAGTAATGACTTGTGTGATAAGGAAACGGTAAGGTCACAAAGAAAATGAGTTATCCAAACAACTTCAGAAGTTGTGTGAGCCAAGACGCGATGCTCAGATTCATAACTAGAATGAGAAACAGTAGGTTGTTTCTTAGCACTCCACGAGATGAGATTGTCACTCAAAAATATTGCGTAACTAGAGGTGGATCGACATGTGTCAGGGTAACCAACCCAATTAGTTTCAGAGTAGGCAGTGAGACTAGTGGGTGAAGGAGAGAAGGAGAGATCATAATGAAAAGTGCCTTTGACATACTGAAGGATACGTTTGAAGGCTTGAAAGTGAGGCACCATGGGAGATTGCATATACCATAGTTATTAAACCCAGCCCGGGGGTTGACCTTGCCAAGGGGCCGGGTCCCGGGTTTCAGGGGTCAACCCGGGTCAACTCGGGTCAACCCGGATTAACCCGAAAAAATTAAAAAAAATAAAGTTTTAATATTTCATATGAAAAAATCCATGTAAATATAGATTATACATATTATGAAGTTTAAAAGAATATTTTAAAAAGTTTTTTATTCCACATTAAAAAGATATTATGTTAAGCTTTTAAGTTAAAGTATTTAAACTAAAAAAGTTTTTTATCTCACATTGAAAAAACATAACTTTTTCCTTGGAAACATGGAGTATATATATAAAAGGGCTTCAAATCCCATATTGAAAAGATACTATGTTATCCTTTTAAGTTGAAGTATTTAAACCAAAAGGTTTTTTTATCCCACATTGAAAAAACATGGTTTTTTTTCATGGGAACATAGTGTATATATATGAAAGGGTTTCAAACCCCACATTGAAAAGATACTATGTTATCATTTTAAGTTGAAGTATTTAAACCAAAAGGTTTTTTATCCTACATTGAAAAAATATGGTTTTTTTTTCATGGGAACATAGTATATATATATGAAAGGGCTTCAAATCCCACATTGAAAAAATATTATGTGATCCTTTTAAGTTGAAGAATTTAAACCAAAAAGTTTTTTATCCCACATTGAAAAAACATGACTTTTTTCTTGGGAACATAGAGTATATATACTAATGTGTTTCAAATCCCACATTTGAAAAAAAAACCGGGTCTCGTTCGGGTTCGTCCGGGTCCCGGGTCGACCCATCAGGTCGCTTGGGTTTGGCCGGGTTGTTGCCACAGCCGGTCTTTTGTTAAACCTGGACCGGTCCAGCCACCGGGTCGACTGGGTTCTAGGTCGACCCGCTGGGCCGGGCCGGGTTTAATAACTATGGCATATACTAACTTATAGAATTGACAATATAAGTAAGATCAAGACGATTGATAGTTAAATATTGCAAATCACCCACCATGGAACAAAACAGTGTGGGATTAGTAAAGGCATCATCATCGCTGGATAATTGTTGTGAGACAACCATGAGAGTCATCGTTGGCTTGCAATCAAGCAGCTTAGCATGAGTAAGGATACCATGGGCTCTCTTGCTGATGAAATAAATAAAATTCACTGGTTTCTTCATGACCTAGGCTTTGAGTTTGCAAACTTCTTTTAACTATTCAACTATCCTTTTCTCCTCTACCTACCTTTCAAGATCTGTCTCTAAGGCTGAAAGTTCTGAAATCTTTCAAAAGTCACTTGAAACACCTGCTCTCACATCTGCTACCTTTGCTGTCACTAAAGGCAACTTCTATCCAACACGAAATGAAGGTTTTCGTAAGTTTCATGACAGGGAAGGAGGATCCTTCATTCTTGGATATGGCAAGGGTTGTGGTAATTCTTATTCACCCCGCTGTTAGATATGCCATAACATTGGACATACAACTGCACACTATCCTGATCGCTATGCAAAGGCTGCTACCCTTGCCAACATTGCTGAATCCTTCTCTCACTACTCTTTACTTGACACAACAGTTGATTGGTATATTGATACTAGAGCTGCTGGTGCACATATGATGTCAGACTCCTCTTAACTGGACAAGGTTCAATCTTATAATGGTAAGGATTGTGTAATAGTAGGCAATGAAGCTTCTTTGTCGATTACTCATGTTGGTACTTTTTCCCCTTCTCCAAACATTAAACTTTTGGATGTTTTAGTTGTTCCTCGGCTCAAAAAAATTTATTATCTATTAGCAAATTAACTTCTGATTATCCCTTATCTATTACTTTCATTGATACATTGTTTCTCACATAGAATCGCAATACAAGAAAGGTGGTGGCACCCAGTCGTCGTCGTCGTAAAGATGGTCTTTATGTGCTAGATTATAGTCAATCCGCATTTGTTTCTTCTCTTAAAAATAATTCTTTGCGTGCCTTTTATGATTTCTAGCATGCACGTTTAGGTCATGTTTCACATTCTAATATTTCATTATTAAATAAGAAAGGGTTATCGTGCTCTTACTTTTTTATTGTCCTCTTACTTTTTTATTGTCCACTCCCAACTTGTATGTTGCTTGTCAGACTGCTAAAAGTCATAATCTACCTTTTAATGCTAATGTTCAACGTGCTTCCCATGTCTTGAACCTTATTCACTGTGATATATGGGGCCCTGCTCCTATTATGTCTTCATCTAATTTTTGTTATTACATTAAATTTATCGATGATCACTCACATTTCATATGGTTTTATCCCATGACATTAAAATCTCAAGCCTTTATGATTTTTAAGCAATTTCAAACTCTTGTTAAGGTTCAGTTCTCATGCAAAAATAAAAATTTTCAAAGCGATGGGGGAGCTGAATTTACGAGCAATCACTCTCAATCCCATCTTCTTGATTCCAACATTCGTCACCAAATGTCTTGTCCCTACACTCCCCAGAATGGTCGCGCTGAATGTTGAATACAGGTTGAATTCTAAATCGCTATAGTTGTTAGAAGGGGATTGCCCAAGATTGAATGATAGTAAATTACCACCTATCAGAAATGTGAGTTGCTCCGGAAACGACTTAAAGAAGCTCATCTCGTATATGAAAAGCATCCGCGAGGATGGGTTTTTGAAGAAATATAGGAGGAAAGTGGAAATCACAAAGTTGTCTGTGCATAATTCTGTAATTAAAGCCTTGATGTATTTTTGGGACCCCGAGTATCGGTGTTTCACTTTTAGGAATATAGACATTTGTCCTAGTCCAATCATCCCAAACTTTATTTCATATCATCATATCTCAAGAAACAACTTTTCCAATCAATAAATGAATACAAGAAATATTAGAAGTTAGATTCATACATTCCAAATCTTCATGTACCGAAACGCACACGTAACATTATAAAAGTCTAATAACAAGTTCTTATCGTAAGTGATGCAAAAGAATAGTTCTTGACATTATTTATATGCTAAATTTTCCTTACAAAAGGATTAATATATCAAAATTACATATTTATTAATTACCAAAATTAAATCCTAGACATCTACTCATTATGATCATGGTTGTAAAGTACTTGAAATTAATTTAACATTAAGTATAAATTTAAAACATGAAATTAACATATAAACAATAAGGCAACTCTCAAGATATATTATAAACTCAACTTGTCTTTCAATTATCTTTATAATCTTTTCTAAGGTATATGATATTTGTTTTCTAGACGTTTTCCAATTATTGTCATTAGTCATTACTAGTGTAATTCTCTTAATTTCACTCCCTATTTATTAGGCATTAACTTCATCATTTGTTAACTTGTTCTACTGCTCATTAGTGGATACCATTTTCATTACAGAATAACTAGTTCAATAACCCATCACTAGGTAAAAGCTCCATTTTAGGATAGCTAGTTTCATTGTTCATTATTGGGTATTAGTTCCATTATCAGATAACTAGGTCTACTATCCATTACCAAACACTAGCTCCATTACAAGATAACCAGTTCATTGCTCATCACTGAGCACTAGCTTTATTACTGGATAGAGGTCCACTGTCTATTACCAGGCACCAACTCCATTACAGGATAACTAGTTTCATTGCCCATTACTAGGCATTGGCTCCATAACAAGATAACTAGTTCCACTCTAATTATATTGGAGAAGAAATATACCACATCTATTAAAACCATAACCACTTGATTTAACATAAAAGAATTATCGAAGTGTCAAGCACCTACTCGGGCTTGTGTCATGGTGTTATCCTTTGATGTTGTCCTAAACCGTCAGTCGTCTTATTCCAATAAGAAACATTATCATCATTACAACATGAACACCATTAGAAACTCATATTCAAATTTTCATTTGAAATAATATTAGTTCTCTATTAGTATAAAGGTTGACTGATTCACCTTGGCATAACCAAACAGTTGACTGATTATTACTTGAGTTTCATTGGTGTCCCTAATCGTCGATCGATTCAATTGACTAAATTAGATAGTAGCCAATTTCAATGTTCCTCCTATCAACCGATCATCCAAATCATTTAGCAATCTTAACCGGTTGACCAATTTGTGCAATTCATCAGATATCAAATTAAGTTGCAATTTCTTTTCTTTTGTAAAGTTCATAATTAAACCATTACCCATCATATCTCATGCTTAAAAATATAATTCAAACATCATATCATTAACTTAAATAATCATCCATTCAAAGTCAAATTTCCATCATGTATATTTCAACTAAAATGTAACATTTCACAATCTAAACACAACCAAGCTTGAAACAAAGTTCTCACCTCTTAAACACATGAAATTTAGAGGAAAAATATGGCAAAAACAAGTATTCTACTTCCTATAATTTTTTCCTCCCAACCTGTCACTTGTGTTCTTCAATTTCCAAGAAATCTCTAATTATTTGCTCAATTTCATCCTTAACCCCTTTTTTGATCCCTAATCACTCTTGTTCAGTGTTTAAATGGGTGAGTTTATGGTGGAAATCAAATAAAGATTAAAAAAAACTCTCTTCGAGAGTGTTTGAAATTGCGATATCAGTTGTTTTTCAAAGTGTTTTTCGCTAGGAAATGCATCTAAATATTTTTTTTATTTTTCAAATAATTATTTTTGATATTATCACATCATAACGATCCAAAAACACAAAAAATATTTTTAAGCAAAAAAAAATTCTAAAATGGCGTTTCTACCGTAAAAACAAACAAGGTCTTCCTTTTTCTTGCACACAGTGCTTAACCATGACTGGTTTCCAAGAGATGCCATTCACAATTTAAATCCTCTCATTTTGTTTTATTATACTATTACCCTAAACTTTTCATAATTACAACTTGGCCCCACTTAAAATTTTATGTTTTCTATTTTCCTAAATGTCCATTTTAAATTTGTTCTATTCTCACTATTTTTTTTTTTATCAAACTTTAACATATCACTAACTTGAAAAAAAATCAATATGAGGGTTTACACGTGAAGTCCATGCTCCTGTTCTAGACTGTAATCTGACTGTGGTAGTATCTCTTGTCAGCACAGGATAATTTCATCACCATAATTTTATTACAACCTTTGGATCCACACCTGGATCCCCATAATAATACCTTTCTATTATCTAAGCGCGCGCGCACACACACATATATGGGAGATTAGGTATGGAACCCATGGTTCCTTTAATGCAATGTTCGACAAAAAAACATTGGAAAAGGATAATGAAATTGATTTAATCTTAGGTGAGGTTATGTTAAGCTTGTGAAAGTGAGTTTAATTGTAATGATTTAGTGGTATAGGATTTGAAGGAAGCCCTTGATTCCCTTTAAATATAGTTCGACCAAAATGGCCATAAAAAAAGGAAGGATATTAATATGAATTGTTTATGTAATTATCATATAAATATGTTTTTGAAACTAATTTTATTAAGTTGATGATGAAACATAAATAAAAGGAGAATTGAAAAAGGCAACCATGAGCAATTTTAATGGTCATTCAACCAAGGTAGAAAATTAAATGGGGGATTAGGTATGTTAATTTGGTTTGCCATGGTGAATATAGGTGTGTGTCTACACACACACACACACCTATATTCATAAAAACACACAATCCATTTCAATCCATGTCAAAGCCTCAAGTTAAGCTTGGATTGGATTTCCATACCTCTTAAACACAAAAAAATTTATGAAGAAGATGACAAGAATAACAAGTTTTCCATTCACCTCTTTCTCCCCTTCTTCTCCCTTAAAAATCACGCTCTCAAGCTATAAACACCCTAGAAACTCTTCAATATCTTAGCTTAGATCTCCTTCCAACACCTTTTCATCCTTTAATCTAAGTGTTTAGATGAGATTTTTGGAACAATTATGAAGAAAATTTGAGAAACCCTCTTTGTCTCTTGGCCAGCCACACTTGGCTTATTAAGAAAGCCAAGTATGATATTTATACTAGTCAATATCTAACAAATTATGATACTACCCCTCCTATATAATTTGGGTGTTTTTTATTTAACAAGGTATCATGTCTCATCAACCTTCTAAAATTAATTCATTTTATCATCAAGTTAAAGTTTTTTTTAACCGGACGTTTACAATTCTATCCCTCTATATATATAAAATGTTGATTTTATATTTTAAAATTAAAAACCAAATTAAATTAATAATACAATTAATTTTTCTAATTGGATTAGGATTGAATTAAAGTATTTAATTCATGATTTTTACTTTTATGCAATCCTAATTGGATTAGGATTGAAATAAATTCTTTAATTAAAATATTTTAGAAAAAATATTTTTCTAAATAAAGAGAGTTTTTAAGCCAAAAAGTTTTATTTCATTAATCATAAAATAGTTTAGGATGTTAATAAGAATTTTAATATGATTAATTTTTTATTAAATTTTGAAAACTGTTTTTTCAAGAAAATTGTATTTAATAAAATTTATTGAGTTTGGAGAATCATCAAATTGGATTTGATTTAATATTTCTAAGTGTTAGAAATATTATCTTAAAATTTCACATAAAGCCAATAATTAGAATTAGAGCATGCAATATATTTATTTATGCATCTTAATGTGTTATGGATGGTTATGAACAATTAAAGACCAATGTGATTGTGTTTCTATGGTTGAATGGTTGTAATATTAAATAGGACATGTGTGTCCCATCTTTTATCTATTTTTCTTCTAGGTTGTAAAAGTATTTTCTCATCTAATTCCTCTCGAACATAACTCGATGTTTCTTATTTAATTATGTAAATGTAATGTAATTTAAAAATATAGAAATTTAGATAGAAAAAAATATTTTGTAATCCAAGGTGAAGAAAGAACGACACAAAAGGCTACAACTATGGTGCTTATAAGGGATTTGTAAAGATTTGTAGCAACTACCTAGATTTTGACCACCTAATTACCTTTGATGGCTTGAGTAAACTAGTTTTGATATACCCATAATCATCCAATTAGAATGACATGCTAGAGGTGTATATTTATACATAATTGTTATGCTTGATATATCACTAATGCTAGGGAATGAGACTTAATTAAGATAATAAATCTCTCTTAAATATATTAAGCACATGTTGAGAAAATGATTTGTTTTCTTTTGATTTTATATGCATAAAACTACAATTCTATTCATATATAATTTATTGAGCTACTCAAGGTTATTGTTAATCGAATATGTTTAATGCTATAAAATTATATTCTACTTAAATAACTTATATGATTTGGATGAGTTACTTATGATCATATAAGAATAGAGGTAATAATTAGAAAAAATATATATGATATTTTTAGACAAAGAGTTGTTATCTAACTAATCTACAAATTACATAAAAATTTAATTAATAAGTTATGTTATCTACTTAATTTAATTTATTTTAATTTGTTGAGTTACTTAAGATCACATAAATTAAATGAGATCTTAGTCCACTAAGAGATCTAAATGAGATTTCTTGAAGTAATAGTGAGAGCTTTTAATTTAAAAGAAAATAGTGGGAGATTAAATTATGATTAAAGACTTTATCTAAATTTGGTTATAAATATTTATGCATGAAATCAATATTCGCTATCTTTACATGAATAGGTTGATAGATTACCATGAGTAAAAATAAATATATCCCTACATAGCATACTTGTTGCAAATAAATTAACGGAACTAAACTTCTTAGACTAGTATCGAAATGTGAGAATTGATCTTGAACAAGAGAGAATGTAATATGTTCTTGAAAATTTTATTCCTCTTGTCCTTGATGAGGACACTGATAACAAAGTTAGGGTTGGTTATCAACGTCATACTGATAATGATGAATAGGCTATATGTATGACGTTAGCCAACATGTCACTTGAACTTCAAATATAACATAAGAATATGGATGTCTATTTAATACTATTCATGTCAAAGAGTTGTTTGATGCACTAAAAGGTATGAAACCTCTAACAAATTATTCCCTTGTAAGATGACAAAGAGTTCCTCAGTGAACACCCATGTGTTGAGGGTGATTGATTATATTTAGAAATCATGTCAATTAGGATTTGTCATGGATCATGAATTAAACATTGACTTGGTTTTGCAGTCTAAGCATAGAAGCCCACTTGGGGCATGAAGAATGACAAGGGTAATTTTCATTATTGCAGCATGGAAAGCCATTATTATAGAAGAAACTACAAAGATTATCTTGCAACCATGAAAGCTAAGAAGCTTATTAAGGCTTCCATTTCAATATGTTTATTTATTGAATAAAAGAAAAATAGACCTATATGTAGGAAATAGAGTAATGGTTTGCATTAACTTTGCTAAAAAGGCTGATATAAGAACTTGATAATTTTTATTTTGTTCTAGCACTTTTTAAAAGCATTGTATCCATTTATGAATGGATTTAAATTTATTATTAAGGGAAAATTTTGTTCCTTTTATAATAATGTTATTTATTTTGAATCTGGTACTTATACAAATGATTTGTATATACTTGATCTTAAAATTTCCAGGTTTAGTATAAATAGCAAGAAGCACATATTAGATAATCAATATCCATATTATTTATGGCATTGTAGATCAAGTCATATTAATGAAATAAGAATCAATAAGTTATATAAAGAAGGATATTTGGTCCTTTTGATTATGAATTATATGAAACTTGTAAAGCTTGTTTTTTTGAGTAAATGACCAAATCCCCATTATTAAAAGAGTGAAAGATCTAATGAATTGTTAGATCTAATATATACATATTTATATGGATCAATAATGATTCGTGCCATAGATGAATGTATATGTTTCATCATTAATGATCATAATGGATATGGTCATGTGTATTTGGTGAAAGTCTGAATCATTTAAAAGGTTAAAAGAATTCAAAAATGAAGTTAAAATACAAATAAGAAAGATTGTTAAGATACTTCGATCAAATTGAGGTGGCAAATATTTCAACCAAGATTTTCAAGATTATTTACAAGAGAGTGAGATTCTCTCATATTAAAAACCTCCAAGAATACGATAACATAATGAAGTTTCTAAAAGGAGAAATTACACCCTATTGAATATGGTGTAATCCATGATAAGCTATACAAACCTTCTACCTTCTTTCTAAGGCTATGCCTTATAAAGTACTACTTACTTTTTAAAAAGGATTCCATCAAATTATGTTGTTAAAATTTCATATGAAATATGGAATGGTTAAAGACCAATCTTATGATACTTAAATATTTGAGATGTGACGCTTATGTGAAGCATATTGTATCCAAAAAATTATGAGCTAAGTCGAATAAATGTAAGTTTATGAGATATCCAAAAAACATATATTAGATATTATTTATATCATCATATTGAGCAAAAATTTTTGTCTCAAAACATACTATTTATATAAAAAAAGAATTTGTTATCGAAAGAAGTAGTGAGAGGAAATAAAACTTGAAAAATTTCAAGAACCACAAATGAAACCTGAATCTGATGCACATTAGATGTTCAACCTAAAACTCAAGAAAAAAAGAACTTCATAGATATGATAGGACACATTATACACCAATGAGATATGAATTTCTCATGAAAGCTGAAAAATGACGAGTTATTCATACTTGATGAGCCTACTAATTATATGAAACCAATATCTAATATTGATTCTAAGAAATGGCTTAAAGCCATGAAATCTAAAAGGATTCTATATACCGATAAGGTATTGACTTTAGTTGATCCATCTGAACGGATAAAGCCTATTAGATGTATGTGGATCTTTAAGAGAAAGACTGGCATAGATACAATATATAAACATACAAAGCTAAAATAGTTACCAAAGGTTATAGACAAGGATAAATAGGTTGACTTTATGAAACCTTTTCATTTTTAACTATGTTAAATTCACAAGGATTTTACTTTCTATAGTTACATACCATGATTATGAGATTTGACAAATAGATGTCAAAACTATACTCCTGAATGAAAATTTTCAAGAAGATGTGTATGTGACACAACCTGAAAGTTTTGAATATAAGAAATTTGCTAATAAAGTATGCAAGCTATAAAAAATCATTTATAGACTTTAATTAAGCTTCAAGGAGTTGGTATATCCATTTTAATGAGATAATCAAACAATTTGATTTCATCAAAAATATGTTTGAGCTTTGTGTTTATAAAAAGGTTATTGTGAGTTGAGTCATTTTTCTAATATTATATATAGACAACATTTTATTAATAGGGAATTACATTTCTTTACTCTATTTAGTAAAGATATGGTTATCCAAGAATTTCTCCATGAAGAATATAAGAAAAGCAATCTATATACTGGGAATAAATATCTATAGAGATAGATAAAAAAAGGTTGTTTGGTTTGTCCCAATCTACGCACATAGACAAGATGCCAAAATAGTTTAGTATAGAAGAATCCAAAAGTGGATACTTACCTATTTCATAAAGGAAATGACTCTATATATACTTTAGATATCAGATCCATAATGTACGCGATACTATGTACAAGATCAGATGTATCTAATCTAGGTGAAGGTCATTAAAAGATATTAAAAAAACATTCTTCAGTACTTGAGAAGAACTAAAAATGTATTTTTGATCAATGAAGGAAATGAACTAGTATTCATGGTTATATAGATGCTAGTTTTCAATCAGTTATTAAAAAAAATAGAAAATCTAGCATAGTTATATTTTACTCTAAATAATGGTGCTGTGAGTTGGAAGAATTTTAAATAAGAGACTAAAGAAGACTCTATAACTAAATTTTAGTACACATTTGTAATTGAGAGAATAAAAAAGGTTGTTTGGATCAAGAAATTCATCACTAAACTAGGTGTGGTTCTTAGTATTATTGATCTAATAACCCTGCATTATGATAACAATGGAGCCATTGTATAAGCAAATGAATCAAGGTCTTATCAATGATTTAAAAATACACTTAGATAATTTCATTTGATTAGAAAATCATAGAAAGAAAAGATGTAAAGATACATCGAGTACCCACTGAAGAGAATCTTAGAGATCCTCTTATTAAGCCAATGTCCCAATAAAATCATTTTTGTCAAGTAGAGTGATATGATATTTGATACATGAGTAATTGACTTTAGTGCAAGTATTGTTAGTATATATGCCCTGTAACCAATCAGTTGGTTATACATGATATTGATTTTATTCATGTAAATATATTTAATTTTTAATAAAATTTTTATTTATCTTTAATATTTATCAAATATTTGATTAATGAATCTAGAGTAAAGTTAAAGTCATTGGGACAAAAATACTTTGTAAAGGAAATTATTAAGTTGTTATAATTATAAGATTCTTATTGCATCAACGTATTGTTCTTAAATATTCTTGGTCAATGCTATATTAAGAGTGGATATTGATTGAAGTCATTGAAATTAGTACATATTATGTTCTTTTCTTTACGAAAGGAAGCAATTATTCTCTTAAGCTGGTATGAGGGATACCTAGAACTAATATATAGGTGCTTGTTAGATGATATATACACTAAACCGACCTGTATGAGAATTTCATATGAAGAGATCACTTGTGTCTATGGAAAGACTCATGTGACGATTGTGTAAGTGATCCTTATACTTGAGACCACTACGTTATCTTATATATGGAATGTTATATTTCGATTCTGATATACCAATGATATTGAGTATAACATGAACTATATGAATGTATTTAAGTAATTAAAAGAGGTTTCATTATCCTAGGTGAATTAGAGAAAATGCTTTATCTATTTTCAAATAGTATTGATTGTAAATCCTTACACAATGTATTTCTTCAATCAATCAAGAGGAATACAGGTGGACTTTAATGTTGTCATCCATCTAGTCCCTATGCCATTGCTGGTTTTCCCCTACTAGGGTTACAGTTGCCCAACATGGGAAAAATCTAGTTGAGATGTCTGGCCTAGATGTTTATGTCTTAGCTCCCTGTCTCCCCTTAGTTATGTAAACAATCCTAGTCTTGTAGGGTTTATTCTTATGTAATGTTTTTCATTTTATAAACTTTATTTTTATATTTCATTTCTTGTGTAGTCTGTATAGATCCAACGTCTATAGTAAAAATATCACGCAGGGTCTAAATCCTTAAAACTTTTTTTAAAAAAAGTTTGTATGGATCTAATGTTTATACTTAGAAGAATATATAGGCGAAAAATCCTTTAGAAAGTTAGTGTGGTTCCAACGCTTATATTAACGCCTCTACATAGAAAAAAATATAAAATTTCTAAGTTTGGCCATTAAAGTTTGAAGTTTGCCCAACCTTAGTAGGATTCACCCTTTCCCTTGAACTGAGAGCAAAACGAGGTTATGGGTATATCATTGCTTGGATGAATTCTTGATGACTTGGTGAGATGCCCCTAGGCATTTCATGAAGATTGGTATTATTGCATTAAGAAGATCAAGTAAAATACCTTGGAGAGTGTGGGCTATTACCCTAGGAATACCATGTCAATATTTTTCAAAACTAGTTATGCAATCGTACTAGGGAGACCGAGTCAATTCCATCCTTAGGAAGTTCGGGTCCATTTCCCCTAAAGGTATCATATCGATTCCTACCAAGTTGAGTTGTGCAATCGCATTAGGGAGACAAAGTCAATCCTATCCTTGGTGAGTTTAGGGCTATTTTCCTGGGATATCGTGTTAATCCCTTGAGGTGAGTTGTGCAATTGCACTAAGAAGACCGTGTTGATCCCTGTCAAAGTTAGTCATGCAATCACATTAGAAAGACCGAGTTAATCCCATCCTTCGTGAGTTTGGGGCTATTTTCCTTGATTGATTTCATGTAAATCTCATCTTTGAAGAATTGTGCAATTACACTAGGTAGACCATGTCAATTCATTCCAAGGTAAATTATGCAATCGCACTAAGGAGAATAAATCAATTCCTCCCTTGGTGAGTTTGCGGCTATTGCCTTGAATTGATTCCATGTCAATCACATCCTTCGAGAGTTGTGTAATTGTACTAAGAAAACTATATCAATCCCTTCCAAGGTAAATCATGTAATCACACTAGAGAGACCAAATTAATTCCTTCATTGGTGAGTTTGAGGCTATTGCCCTAGATTGATGTCATGTCAATCTCATCCTTGGAGAGTGGTGCAATTGCACTAGAGAGACCATGTCAATCCCTTCCATGGTAAATTGTACAATCACATTAAGGAGACTGAGTTAATCTCATGCTTGAAAGGTTAATGAGAGGTCCTTAGACATCAACTGGAGAAAATGAAAACATCATTACTTTGAATAAATAAGTTTTTTTATATAAAAAATTTACATTCTTAATCATTAACTATGATACATTTTTATTGCACTTTAAGGTATAATTAACTTAATGACCTGGGTATCCAACTTCTATTGAGATCATGGTCTCAGTTCTTTAGGTGAAGAGAATTTAGAGTTTCTCTAGTATATTTCTTCTAGGTAGTTGACTTGTTTCCCCTTGGATAGTTTCTAAAAAGACTTCACATGTTTTACGGCTTGAACCGATATTTTATTTGTACTTGTTGAAAACTTTTAAGCTCTCGAGGTTTTAACAACATTCATGAAGTTAGCAAAAAATGTGGCCTGGATTTGTTTGTCTCACCAAGTCCCCAGGTAAATAGGAGAAACTATGTTTTGACTTAAAATAACAAAAATGTTGTATAGCCTTCTAATTCTTTTATAAATAGTGCACATCTAGTATTCGTAATATATCATTCCTTCCAAGATGATTTGGAATATTTTTCATCATTAAAGTAATTTTTCATGTTGAAGGAACTTTATTGATATCATCAACAAGATCATAATCTCTTGGTTCTAGCAATCTGGTTCATTCTCTCATTAAAAATCAGTTATGAAATAATAATTGATGGCTTTTTTTTTTATCATTTCCAGTAGATGACGCCAATAATGATGTGACAAAAAATCTAAGGAGCCTAGGAGCAAAGTTTATGTGTTGTAATCAATTAATCTTTTGGTTCTAACAATCTAGTTCATTTTTTTTTGTAGATGACTGGTATATTCTAAATAAAGGTCTTTTTTTTTGTATATTTGGAGACTCTCAGATACTTAAGTAAGTATCTTTTTTAAGAGAGAAATACAATGATATTTTAGAGAGATAGACTTTCAAAATATATATGTTAAAAATATTGAGAATGAAAAGATTGTAAACTTGATGCTTAAAAGATTTATGAGGTATATATACCCCATGAGCCTTGTTTTTTTATAGATATAATGAACTTGAAAGTAATTTTCTTCTAATAGTATTAATGAGTAATGAATATCTATTACACATAATTAATATTGATAGAAAAATGATAAGTCCTTATAAGACAAAGAGTAATTTTGTAAGGATATTGAGAGATAAGTATTCTTGATCTTAACATTTTATGTTAAGATTAATGAGAATAAATAAATACGTCTTGTGGTCCAAAATGAAGTTTATTAAGATTGTTAGTTTTATATCCATTTGGGCTTGACATGATGTTGAGCCTAAAGATGTTGGGTTTGGTAGCTCGTCAAACCCAAATATATGAATTTGACCAAAAAAAAATATTTATCCATCAGAATTTTTTTTTTCACTCTTAGCCTTGCTAGAATACAATAGCCATAAAAATCCAGATTCGTCGCACGGACTCGCTATTTCTAAAAAAGTATACTAACGATATACCCGTAAAATTAAGTTAAATTTAGGTCCAAACATGACAAGTAATCACTACACTTGGCAATTTATAGGCTGAGTTATTGGGCGAATTGACCTTTTGCTATCCTTTCCATAAGACATCACGACGAGCCATGGTCCAAGATCAGCCAGCGTCATAATTCACGAAAGTACACAGTTATGCTATTACAAAGCGGAAATATAAATCAATTGT